>Ga0116228_10001085_pt1 | contig 22174 bp, 15 predicted proteins | sample S1TSphfallax_2_FD_89694 | JGI IMG/M metagenome (GOLD analysis project Ga0116228, IMG submission 89694) | Host-associated microbial communities from peat moss isolated from Minnesota, USA - S1T2_Fc - Sphagnum fallax MG | ecosystem: Host-associated > Plants > Peat moss > Unclassified | place...
CAAAGACAAGAACAATAAAGGAGGAACCAGTAGACCTCAAAGGAGGAAGGGATAGTTCCCAAAAGGAAGCTAAAGGTATGAAAAATGTATCAAAACAAATTCTAAAACCATTAGAATATATTCCACATGAGTTTAATTCCCAAGAGTATGTATTTGCAACTACAGAAATAGGATAGTAGATGCAAGCTAAGGAACACAAAATTGAAGAAGTACATGAGGATTAGATTGATCCAACATCAGAACTTCAACAATTAGAATAGATTCAGATCACATCACTTTTACAGTCATAGCAACAAATTCAAGCAACATCACATTTGCAATTATAGTAATAGATATAATTCACATTACAGTTATAATCACAAGAGTAGACAACAACAAATTAGCAAACAAGTGCACAATTGCAATTAAAGGTAAAAGAAATACAACAATATATTATAAACAAAACAAAGAATCAACCTTTGATTTAATTCGAAGAATAGTTTGTACCATAAATAGATCAAATGGATTAGATAACATAGACTATAATCAAGTAGGCACAAATAGATTAAACTATAGTACAAATAAATTTGATTGTAGTATAGCAAGATCAACATTAAATTTTTGACCCACATGATAAAAATCAATAGACTAATTTAGCTTTTTAACGTACTTTGATCCAAAATTCCAAGACATAATTCAAAGTATGAATGGGGTAATGTTAAGGGAATAATTACTTGTTGTAAATAGTTAGTTAGTAATTATTTACCTAGTTATTTTCCTACAGTTTATTAGCTAATTTACATAGTTTTCATCACCATTTGAATTTGAATTGATCATAGGACTATTTTGAGTGATCATTTTTGGCTCATTGTAAAACATTGAGTTTTTGAGAATATAGAATAAGAGCATGTTGTATTTTGGAAAAGCTTTAACTCCATAGCTAGTTTTGTTGTTTTGATGTTTTTTTCCATATTTTGCATGACTAGATTGAAGTTTTGAACTTAAATATGAGTAGATTTGATTGAACAAAATTTATTAGTATTAGTTTCATCATATGATGTAGTCTAAATTTTTGACCATAATATAGAATAGGAATTTAATATCTACTAGTATGTGATAATGCCATTTAATACACAATCGATCCTTTGCACAAAGTCCAAAGTGGGTTCCCCATTACCTAAAAAAAATTCCAAAAATATATTTCTGAACAATAGGAGGCCTACAAACACACTTGAACATAGCTTGTTATTTTAGTCTAATCATATTTTTAAATGCTTGTCCAAATTAGATGTTTAATTTGATACTCATTCATGTTGGTACCTTAAGAGATTATAAATCCTATTTACCCATATGATCCATAACATAACCCCTCTTAGTGCTATCCATACTTTCTTAACTTGTTCTTATATTTCTTTGGAAGCTAATTAAACACCTAATATGAATATTCACATTCCCCTTCATCTTGGTTTCATTTTAATCAAAAGAGTGTTTTAACATGCAAAGTTACTAAGGATATCCTAATGTGCACATTGAATTTGATCCTATTGTACTCATGATAAAACTTTAAAACATGATTCAAATCAACCTTCCATACACACCTAGGCATGAATTCATCATTACCAAAGGCCCCAATCCATTCACCTTCTTTATATGTTTGAAAATTTTCAACTATGATCCATTATTTCCACTTGGCATTATGTATTCATAACTAGCAATTTCCACATTTTCAAACTAGAACTTTTCTTGCACTTTTGACCATGCTAAACAATCCTTGAACACCCCTAGGTCCCAAATATCCTCTACCTTCATATCTTTCTTGTGGAATTGTTGACTTTGATCAATTGACCAACCATAATTCCTTCCAATGAATTCATTACTCCACCAAATATTCTACATAGCAAAAGATTGAATTTTTGGGGACAATGGTGATTAACCTTACTATTAATGTGCAACCATGTTTTGAAAATACACTCCTATGCTCTAGAACTAGGGAAATTAACATGCATACTTATGAAACACCAATTATTCAAATCAGGGGCCCATTTTCTATGCTTGGGTGGTTTGGCATTAAACTACCTATATTTGGGAAAAACCTATAGGTTTGAGTCTCTTGATTGCAACACATATAATGCTATTGGGTCTTTAATTTTTGGTGTGTGAGGTTTGCCAATGGCTATTGGTTTTGCACTTGGAATTATGGAAGCTTATGAAGATGAATTGTTTAATGATGTTGCATGGAGTTGGTGTGTGAATGAATAAATGGGGGATCTATTTCATTAGTTGAATAAATAATTTCCATGATAGGAAGCATTTGGATTTCTATGTTTTTGTGTTGAATAGAATGCACTGCAAAATAGATACTTGCACTTTGAGTTTTAAATTAAGCAAAAAGAGGAACTTTGTAATTTGCTATGTAGTTATACCTTTTGAAAGCTTAACATGAATGATAGAGAGAGGAGTTTAAGTAGACGATCATATGTTAAAAAAATTGCCTTGATTCTATGAAGACATATAAAAACATGTGCAATCTTATGATGTTGTGAGAGCAAAGTCAGAAAAACTTAAATGAAATATTGTACTCTCCAATCCTAGAGTGCCTTATTCATCCATGTAAAACATGTTACTATAGCAAGTTATCTATTGTAGGAGCAAAGATTGAATTATTTCTTACATCTAAATCCTAGTTTATGAAAACAAAAACCTTCAAACTAGATTAAAACAAAGGGTTACAACAAAAAAAATTTATTCCATTTAACTCCCTCTTGATTTGGGGGTTAAAATGACCAATTATAGACCTTGGAGTAAATTAACCCTTGCATTATTCGCACAATGGGATAGATAATATAGTATGATGAGCTTAATTTAGCTCTATGTTGAACCATTTACATTGAGGGGATGTCCAATTCGTGGAAAACATTTGGGCAGCTTAGGGAAACTTACAATTTACTTTTTTCCTCATTTTGCCAAAACAAATTGGACATTTTGCAGAAATTTCTTGAGAATTTTTTTCTTGGATGCTAGAATTTGTTTTGGCCATTATGGGAATTTTATGCAGCCTGATTATTTCGGGCAGATTATATAGATTGAAAGAAATTTCACTTCTGCCCAAAACTTTGGGCACTCTGGAAAAATCCTGATGCTCGAAAAAATTTCTGACAAAAAATTTCCAGGATGCTCAAAACATTTCGGGCAGTTTTGGAATTTATCTGCCCAAAAATGTTGGGCATATTAGAAACGTTACAAATTTTCAATTCTATTCCCAAAAATGTTGGGCACTCTGGAAAAATCCCAATGATCCAAATAATAATAATAATAATAATAATAATAATAAGGCAGTTTGGGAATTTTAAAAATTCCAGTTGATAATTTTGGGTAGATTATTGAAGTTAAAAATCGGTTTCATTGCTGCCCAAAATCTCAGGCAACATGGAAAAATGTTCAGAAGTTTTCTAAGCTAGCCAAAAAAATTAAGTCAATTTGCAGAAAATCTGAGGAAATGTTTCCAAGGTGGTTGAAAATTTTGGGCAGATTGGGAAATTTTATTCAGGTTGCCCAACAAATTCCCTCAAGTCTCCAACAAGTCCAGGTGCTCTTTCACATGAAAGAGAGTATGTTGACTAGAACAACATTAGAAGCTCTTCATGCTGCCTTTTTAGTTGGCCAGAAAATGGAATACTTTCTTTATTGCAAATTGTCTTTAAACAAGTCAAAAAGGCACATAAAATCCTTTGTGGAAAGAAAGTGAAAAATATTTTTGCATTATAAATTACATTTATGTGTAGATGGAAAAAGGGCAAATGACCAAATCTTTTATTTGGAAAGAAAATTCAAATGAAGAAAAATTTCAATTTTCCAATACACATGTATTTAATCTTTTTGCGATGGAAAAAAAAGAAAGAAAAAGTGTGTGTTCTCCCCCCCACCATCTCCTCAAAAAAAAAAAAAAAGTTAAATAGAAGGTGGAATTTTTTTTAAAAGGAAATAATTAAAGTAGTACTATTGCCCAATGCGCCTTTAAGTTTATTATAACTTTAAATAAAGTGTTATTTTCCAAAAAAATCTTAATGGTTGAGTGTATAAATTATAAATCTAAAAAAAGAAATTTGACCCACTTTTGCTTTCAAAGAATAATGCCATACCATGTGAAATTATTTTTACACCCTTGCACATGATATCTTTTTATCTCTTTTTCCCCTTTGTTTTTCTTGTGTTGTTGGCAAAGCAATTTCCACCTTCCCCAAGAAAACTTATCCAAATATATTTGCTTGTTTGACTCTCACTTTGTCCCCAAATTTATTGGTGGTTTTTGGTAGGGAGTTCTTTGTACTTGGTACAAAGGCCTCTAAACCAACCTAAGGTTCTTTACTAAAAGATGAAACATGACAACTCTTATTTCTCTTAGCCTTTTTCCTTGCATCCATTTACTAATACCTTTTGAGGTCTAGCATTTTATTTTTTTTGCAAAATCCACTTTAGCAATAATATAAAATAATTATAAATGTTTTTGTGATAATTCATAATTATAGGCAACTTTTGATAGGTAGCTTCTTTGGCAAGTTCTTTTGATTGTAAACTTTAAAGAATGACTTTTAGAAAATAGTCTATGAAATTTTGACAATAAATATAGATGCCAACTTTTAATAGGTTCTTTCAACTCTAAACTTCTAAAGCATGAGACTTTTACAACATTTTCTACTATCTTTTTTTTTTGCAAAAATAAAGAAAGATAATATTCCACCAAATTATAGGATACTTGTTTAATATTGGATACTTGCTTTCCAATTGTGGACCGGCCTAAAGCAAGAATCTCTTAGATTTCCAATTTCCACCAATTATTTTTATTTTGCCTTCCTTTCATATTGCTTTGCCCACATATTGGTCTTGTTATTTCTCCTTTAGTTCATCTCTCAATGCTATCAATTCTAACTAAAAGCTACCTATTATCTTCACCTTTGCTTGTATAATGGATTTAGCTTCAAGATAAAACCTATTTTGGGAAGGAGTTTGAGAAGAAAAAAAGAATGATCTAATATGACACCCAAAAAGGGAGGGAAAAAAAAGTAAGTCAAAACCCACACAACACCCCCAAAAAGAAAATCAATCCCCCACCCCCCACCCCCCTCCCTCCACACTCCAAAAAAAGATATTCTCACCACAAGAAAAAGTGGGACATACACCAATCCAAAAAAATGTTATTGTTTAATTCCTTGGTGTTTTTAGAACTTAGTAGTGCCCATGGTCAATGTAGCTTTATAGGAAATGAATGAACGCATGAAGGAATTTGTCTGTCTCTCTTTTTCATTCGCTCATTTTTCTTTTCCTCCATGTGCTTGTAGCTACAATATAAAAATAGTGATTTGGTGAGATATGTGAAAGTATGGAATGTATATGTGGAAGCTCAATTGAATATTTGTGAATTCAACTATTTAGTTTGTTGTTAGATGTTTTCAATTCGATTTTGACCAAAAAAATTGGACAAGTTTGAAGAATGTAGACCTAGTCTTTTGTTATTATTGTTTCTAGTGGTGATGGTGAGTTGAAGGTATGCCGAGGTTGAGAAATCTAAGAAAAACAAGTCCGGAACTATGCATTGGGAGATAGATGTGGAAGACAACTTATGAATTGGAGTTTGTTAAATTTGCAATTCTTAGCTTCTTGGTAAACTTGAAATTGTTGTTGTTAGTTTGAATATGGATTTGTGAATTTGAGGTGCAATACATGATGGAGGATTTGTTGTATCTACTAAAGATGACAGTACATTCATTCTTTTGGGGCTGAATTTCAAGGGATTATCTTGGGTGATGGTGGTGGTAGTGGGTAGGTGAAAGAGGAAACAATGCAATGAAATTTAGATTTTTGGATTTTTGAATCAATTTTTTTTTTTTAAACAAATAGTTTACAAGTAAAAAGCAATTTTGAAGGTAATCAAGGAATCATGGGGTCAATGATTCCACAAGAAAACCAACTTGTGGTGAGCTTCTTTCAATCTATTGATGTTTGTTTCTATTGAAAAAACGTTAAAACAAGATTTCAAGGAAGAATAAAACATGGACATGGTTTGTTGAACTTTTATAATTGCATAGCTTTTCTTCATTACTAGTCATGGTTGTGAACATGTTCGATTGTGGCCTAGAGAAATTCACTTTAAAATCAATAACTAATTCTTTTTTTTCTTTTTTTTTCTTGTTACATGTTTAGAATTTGCAACCAAAACCACCTCTTAAGCAACTAGATGGTGTCAACATTTGCCAAATTCATGGGGACGATGATGTTGGGGTGACTTTGGAAGCTAGTAAGTTTTTTATGGTTTGTAGTGAATGTTCATTTTTTATATGTCAACCATGTTATGAACACAAGACTCAAAACATGGATGACACCATTTATATTGTCATCATCAAGGCCAGCATTGGGTTGGTTTTCTCATAACTTTCTTTTTAGATATAATCACAAGCATAATGATTGAAAAGTTATTAACTTGTGCACACTTCATCAATTTCCATTTAAAGAATATTTGTTCAACAATTACAAATGGCAATTGTTTTATGTGAGATTTTTGTATAATGAATCAAACAAAAATCATTAGTTTAAACTTTTATATTTGAATTCCATGTTTCTTTTATGCAAGCCTATATTTGTTGATGATTTGGGTATCTAGGACAAAGTCCTCCACCTTTTATGGATGGTGATGGACAAAAGCTAGAGCCTTCAAAGCTGAAAAAAGACCCAATAGAGATCCTCAACAATTTGGAGAAACAAACAAACAATTGCGTTGAAGCTAACAAACATGACAAGCAACAAACCATGGTCATAGAGGCTACAATGTTACAAGGACATGATACACCAAGCAATGGGCAAACACAAGTCCCTTCCATTATCTATGATGAAATAAACTTAGGTGTGATGATCTAATCAACAACTTTTTAGAACTTCATGTTAAATTCTTTTTCAAAAAAATTAAGAGTTCTTGCAAAATTGTGGTACTTTAAATCGCATAATTCTAGTTGTTCAAATGTAATTTTCCATCATTTTGATGTAGATCATCATCCTTTCTTTTCTTATCTAACTCATGTAAAAAAAATATTGGTTGCTTGGTTGATTGATGGATTGATTGATTGTAGTGCCATTGGCGTCAATGGACCCAATCAAGGATTCAGGATTCTATGGAAGTGTGGCTTGGAGGGAGCGTGTGGAAAATTGGAAGCTTTGGCAAGAGAAAAAGAAGACGAATTTGATAATGATTGACAGTACTAAAAAAAATCATCATCTTATTGAAGAGATAGTTGATTTTGATGATGGTGTTGCTGGACAAGGTCCAAATTACCTCATGTAAGCTTTTTAAATTTATTTGATTTTGGTTGTTTTACAACTTTAAAAATGATTAATTAGATCATGTCTTGGTGAATTGTTTTCATGGTAATAATCTTTTGGTAGTTTTTGGTTGTGGGGAATTTTTTTGTTCCTTTCAGGGTTGATGAATCAAGGCGAGCATTATCAAGGAAAATTTTTCTTGCATCCAACAAAATCAATCCTTATAGGATGGTCATCATAATCAGGCTTGTGATTGTTGCATTCTTTTTCCACTATCGAATTTTGAATCCTGTTCCCAATGCTTTTGGCCTATGGCTCACATCTGTGATCTGTGAGATCTGGTTTGCAATATCTTGGATCCTCGATCAATTTCCCAAGTGGTTTCCAATCAATCGAGAAACATACCTTGATAGGCTATCTTTTAGGTATTAAAAAAATCCAATTGTTCCTTTTTATTTCTTTGGAAATGTTTTTGCATTAAAAAATTATCTAGTATTTTATAATGTTTCAAACAACACTAGAGTTCTTTTTCTTTTTTTTTTCTTCAATAATCCTAGATGCATAACCCAAGTTGAAATTATTTGCAGGTATGAAAAGGAAGGTGAACCATCTCAACTAGCACATGTTGATGTTTTTGTTAGTACAGTGGATCCTACAAAAGAACCTCCATTGGTGACTGCCAATGTGATCCTTTCAATTCTTGGGGTTGATTACCCTGTTGAAAAAATGTCATGTTATTTATCAGATGATGGAGCATCCATGCTCACTTTTGATGTTATTGTAGAAATTTCAGAATTTGCACGAAAATGGGTGCCATTTTGCAAGAAGTTTGATATTGAACCTCGTGCTCCTGAAATGTATTTCACCCATAAGATTGACTATTTGAAGGATAAAGTGCAACATTCTTTTGTGAAGGAGCGTCGTATAATGAAGGTTAGTTATTCAAATTATTATTTTTGGATTATGTTTTGATCAATTGGGGGTTGGACATGTGAAAAAAATACATCATTTTCATAAGGAATGAACTAGTAGACAAAAGAATTTATATGCATTTAAAAAATAGCTTATAAGTCCATCATCATTCAAAAACATTCCGTTGAAATGTTAATTAAGTACACATATATTTGCAATGTTTGAATGTGATTAAAATTAAAGGTCTAGATGTCTATTTGAATTAATTTGCTTGTGGACAGAGGGAATATGAAGAGTTTAAAGTACGTGTGAATGCTTTGGTCGCAAAGGCAAATGAAATGCCAAAGGAAGGATGGATAATGCAAGATGGTACACCATGGCCTGGGAACAACACACAAAACCATCCCGCAATGATCCAAGTACTTATATTGCATGTCTTTCAAATTTTAAACTTGCACATGATAAAATGTTTCAAAATTTTGAAATTGCAAGATATTGGATGGCATTTTCATCCACATAAAAATGTTTGATCTTTTCATTACTAGCCCATAGATTTTGTACATGTGGTTTCACAATTGTCATTAATGTTCAAGGTGTTTGTTCATTATGTAGGTGTTTTTGGGCCATAATGGTGGGCGTGACATTGATGGGAATGAACTCCCACGACTAGTGTATGTGTCTAGAGAAAAGCGTCCTAGTTTTAATCATCACAAAAAAGCTGGAGCCATGAATGCTTTGGTGAGTGTGATTTTTTTCCCATACATAATAATTTTAGTGTTTTATTAATATTGTTTCCATGGATTTCATCTAGGACAAACCCAATGTCAAAAACATTAACTAAATAGTTGAACATGTGTAAAATGTTAATATAATTTTTGTTTTGGCAGGTGCGAGTGTCTGCAATGCTCACAAATGCACCATTCATTCTCAATTTAGATTGTGATCATTACATCAATAATAGTAAAGCTTTGCGAGAAGCAATGTGTTTCATGATGGACCCATCAGTTGGCAAGCGAGTATGTTATGTGCAATTTCCCCAAAGATTCAATGGTATCGATAGGAGTGATCGATATGCAAATCACAACACTATTTTCTTTGATGTGAGAATTACACCATTTCTACATCACCCGCAAGTGCCCCTCGAAAGGATGTCTTTAATAAAAAAAATATTTTTAATAAACTTTCTTTTTGAATAATATTCATAAATGAGAAATATTTTATTAGAAATTGGGTTGTGACATCACATGTTGCAAATAGCACGGTGTAGTATGTTTCTATGAGATTATCACACATCTTTTTTATGCCATCACTAATGGTTTGCAGATCAACTTGAAAGGGTTGGATGGAATCCAAGGTCCGGTGTATGTGGGAACTGGATGTGTGTTCAGAAGGCAAGCTTTATATGGGTATGATCCACCAACCAAAGAAGGAAATAAGAAGGCAATTCAAAATATTTGTTGTGGTGCTCACAAACCCGTAAGGAAGAACAAGCTTGCACATGCTTCAAATAAGAAAAAGACACCCGATTCCAAGTCTTCTATCTTTGGCATTGAAGACATTGAAGAAGGCTTCAAAGGTAAATTAATTAATTACTTTGAAGTGGTATTAAAATTTTCATCTAGTACTTACATTTTATGCCATTAATTTCATGGTTGTTTTCCCAAGGGACAACATGTTCTTACACAAGATCATTGCATGGAAATTTTCAGGGGTAGAACATGACAAGGTGTTAACAACATCATCAAAGAATTTGGAAGAAAAATTTGGTCCATCTTTTGCATTTGTTGCATCAACTTTTCTTGAAAGTGGTGGTGTTCCACAACCAGCAAATGCTAATGCTCTGTTGAAGGAAGCCATTCATGTCATCAGTTGTGGTTATGAAGACAAATCTGATTGGGGAAAGGAAGTAAGTTCTACAAAAAATTATATTTACTACAATTTAGTGGCCATTACAAGCCCTATAATATATATAGTTCAATTCAAGTTTTCACAAAAGTTGATTTGGAATTTTGAAAGCCTTAAGGTTATGTCAATATTTTTTAATTTTGAAGTTATTATGTTTTTTCTTCAACTTGTTACATTCCTTCAAGTGTTTAAAAAATAATGATTTTTTAATGTGTTGTGAATGGTAGCTTGGATGGATCTATGGATCAGTCACAGAAGACATTTTGACAGGTTTCAAAATGCATTGTCGTGGGTGGCGTTCAATCTACTGCATGCCACATCAATCTGCATTCAAAGGGTCGGCCCCAATTAATCTATCTGATCGGCTTAACCAAGTGTTACGATGGGCACTTGGATCTGTAGAAATTTGTTTGAGCCAACATTGCCCTATTTGGTATGGGTACAAAGGTGGGCATTTGAAATGCCTTCAAAGGCTAGCATATATTAACATTGCCATTCACCCATTCACCGCTTTGCCTCTTGTTGCATATTGTACATTGCCAGCTATTTGCTTTCTTTCAGGCAAATTTATCATTCCGACGGTATGTTACAATAATTTCTTCTCCCCCCTTCCTCCTTGAATTCTATTTTGATATTACCATTTCTATTGGTTCAACATACCATGTGGCATAATGTGTAAAGGTTTTAACTACACAACCATGAATCGTTGGGCAAGACGTATTGATGAAAAATATTGAGTTTAAAGTGGTTTTTTTCATGTGTAGATGAGTAATTCTGCAAGTTTGTGGTTTATTTCCCTATTTCTATCAATTTTTGCAACGGGTATTTTGGAAATGCGATGGTCAGGAGTGGATATTCACGAATGGTGGAGAAATGAGCAATTTTGGGTGATAAGTGGTGTTTCTGCTCACTTGTTTGCAATCTTTCAAGGGTTGTTCAAAATGTTGGCGGGTATTAACACAAATTTCACAGTGACATCCAAAGCTTTTGAGGACAAGGACTTTGGAGAACTATATGCATTCAAGTGGACTACTCTTCTCATTCTCCCAACCACACTCGTGTTCATCAACATTGTGGGTATTATTGCGGGAACTGCAGAACTAATTTATAATGGTTATCAAGCTTGGGGCCCTTTCGTTGGAAAACTTTTATTTGCATTTTGGGTGCTTGTTCATTTATACCCATTCCTCAAAGGTTTGATGGGTCGCCAAAACCGCATACCGACAATTGAAATAGTGTGGTCACTTATTTTGGCCTCCATATTTTCACTTTTATGGGTTCAAGTTGATCCATTTCTGCATGAAATTATTGGACCAGATCCAATATTATGTGGTGTTAGTTGCTAATTATCTTCCATGCATTTAAACTTCTCTTCAAATATTATGTTTATTTGCAAACTAGATTAGTTACATTTTGCTTTGGACTTTGGTTTCTTCTATCCTATGTGTTAAACATCAATTAGATTGAATTCCTTAACAATAATCCAAATCTTGTAATAGTGAAGAAATAAAATGCATTTTGTATAACCTTATTTGAAAGAAAAAAGACAAATGCACTAATTGACATTTGTAAATGATAGCATTTTCACCAAAAGACTACTACCCCTTGTTAGGGTGGGCACTATGTCAATTGTTGTAGTGTAAATCTAAGGTCACTACAAGGGGGATTGGGTAAAGGGTGGGGAGAGAGGGAAAGGTGTTAAGGGAGTAAGTACATTGTTTTTACATTGTTTTTGGATGTACAAGGCATTACAAATAGGGATTGATCATTGGACATTGGAGGTTTAAATATTGAATTTTTGTTTAGTTTTGATACATGTTAATGGTGACTTGGGGACCACCCAAAGGTGGGAGTTATGGGGAAATGAAATTCATTCTTAGACACATGGTTTTGAAGTAAGGAGATAGATGTAGATACTTTGTAGTAGAAACTACATATTTTATTTTTTATATACCACATATTTAATCTTGTTGTTTGATTACATTTCAATAGAACATGGAATTTTTTGTTGTATTTTGATTAAAGTTTTTAGTAAACAAGGGAAATACATATTTTTTCAATTTTTCCATACTCATATTATTGTGTGATTTATTTGTAGTATCAAAAAAATCATGAAATGAATTATAATTATAATTCTTGTTTTTTACATTGTATTTTGAAGTACAAATTTTGGTTATTTGAAATATTCATGAATTTGGTGTTGTAATGAATTGTACACATAAGTGTGTTTAAAATCAAACCAGAATTTGTGAATGTGTGAATATTGTAATGCAAATTTGTTGTTACAGTAAATGTGGAATAATTTATAAGAATTTAATCAAAAGGGTTTTCCTCTTTGGGGGATGGGAAGGAGATGGCCATGCATATTGGTGTTAAAGGGAATCCTAGATTCGAATTTACATTTATTGAAGATGATGGTGGATAATGATTGGATGGAATTTAGGTGTAGGTGAATTTGTAAAAAACATTATGTGGGAGGGTGAAACTTGGAATTGTGCTTATAAAGAAAAGGATGTGTGCAAATGTAGTTATCATTGACCAACATGAGCATAAATATTACAAATGAAATAGTTGGTTATGTACTAAATGGGTTCACTTCCTTCCTTTGGCATCAATTTAAAAAGTTTCATTGGTTTTTAAAAATATATTCCCTTCAACAAATGTAGGTGTAATGAACTTGGATATTCAAATTTTGTTATCTCCCAATAATACTTGAAAAGTTTTTTTACACTTAGGACAGGTCCAAATTTTTTAAGGTGTACCAAAATCTTGTCACAACATCACCTTTTTCTATCTATTTTATGTAATCTTTTTTTACCATGTAAAAATACATTTATGGATGATTATGATGGAATCTATAATTGTAATGGTTTAAAATGTAGTCCTTTTGAAATATTTAACAACTTTTGACTCATTAATTTTTATGAGGATCAAAATATAGGGTAAAAAAGGATGGAAAAAATGATTAGGCCTTTTTTGTCTTGTGTGGTATGCCTTAAAGGATTTTCACCTAAATATAAGTCAACTATTATACTTATTAAATTGAGAAATTATTTGGTAATCAATGTTGTAAATATTGGAATGTAGGGCACATCTTCATGTAAATGGCAACATTTTCAAAACAAGGGGCATAAAATGAAATGGTAATTGAGTTCAACCTTGCATTTTGGGAATGTTCCCACCTATTAACTTCAATGTAAATCATGAAGTGAATTTATCATGAACATAGACATTTGTGAATCATGAGGCATAGGAGGGCAGGGGTTCTTATGCCTTTGAAGTAGGTGTTAAATTTGTCCCATTTCTAAATAGTAGGTGTAAGATTAGTATGAAGTGAACTTATCATGAATGTAGACATTTGTAAATCATGAGGCATAAGAGGGCAAAGGTTCTTATCCCTTAGAAATAGGTGTAAAATTTGTCCCATTCTTAAACAATAGGTGTAAGATGTATCTTTTAGATCTAAAAAACATATTCATAAATATAAGTTGCCTTCCAAATATACTTGGAAATTTTCTTTGAGTGTTTTTTAATTTTTGAAACATCTCAACAAAAATGAAAAAGAGGGAACCAAACCCCAAAAACAAAAAACAAGCCCAAAAAAACCAAAACTTGAGAATGAATTAAAAGTTTAAATGTCCATGTCATAAAATCTTCAACAATACCATGCCCAGTGTTAACCATTTACCATAGCATCCCTATTGATGTCATTAGTTTCCAATAATGATCAAGAAGATCAAAGTTAAATATTAACCAATAAATTTAGTTTCTCTCATAAGAGTATTGGAAATAATGAAAAACTTTAACCATTCATTGCCTAAAAATAGGAACCCTAAAAAAGAAAAAAAAAATTCCAAAAAAAGGAGAAAAGGAAAATTAAAAAATGAAAAAACTACAGAAATTCATCAAAACAAGAAAAGAGGCAATGATGTTAGCTTGTGAGCAAGTGAACATGAGTAGAAAGCATGTGAACCTAGAAGAATATTTTTAGAATATCCATTGTTACATTATATACATACATACATACATACATACATAATGTTTTGGATATATTTTGCCATGTGGCAATTTTTTAAACATGGACAAAACTTGAAAATGGATGAAAGGTCAATTGTAATCACTCATTCCATAGTTTAGGGCTAGATGTATTATATTTCAAAATTAAACAATATAAGTCAAATGGACTTTTTTTGCACTTCACATTCAAGAGCAAAGCCAAACAATAGAACATAAAAAAAAATGAATAAATATATTATAATGTCCATTTGCTAAAAGTAAAATAATTTTTCCATTTAAAGATTTGCTTCATTCTCTAGACATGACAAGAAACAATTTGCTTTGCATGACTTGATAAGCATTGAATTTCATTCTAACTCTAAGTTAGATGATGAATGAATTCCATTGTTTACCCACAACACAAAACATGTTGCAAAATGTAATATATGTGTTTACAATGCACCCACTTCCTTTGCCCACCCATTGAACTTGCCATCATTGTGATGAATTCCATGCAAGTTTGTGTTGGAAAAAATTCCAATTATCACTTCATATTGTTTAATGGTATTGGGTGTGCTAGAGGTGATGTTGTAGATGGGTTCATACCTTGGAAAAGGACCTACGTGGGTGGTAAAACAATTTTTCTCAAAATGTGAATGATCTCCCACCTATTTTGATTTTCCTTCAAAAGCTTGAATGTTCCATGATGTTGGATATTTTAATTGTTGCAAGGTTTTGACCAAGAATCTACATCCAATGGTTGGTGTAAATAGATAAAATTCTCATTGTCAAAAAGATTGTGGGGAGGACATTTAAGTTGCTTACAATTTAACACAAAATCAACTTCTTCCATTGTTGTTACCTCATATTGAGTGAGATTTGTGCCTTCTTGGACAAGCCATACCACAAGCACAAAGGGGCCTATCAACCACATGCTTCCTTCCCAAGCCTTCCACACAATGGTCCAAGTTATCGCAACAATTATTACCAAAATTTGTGAGACTCGTGAACACCACCTTTGAAGCTTGATCTAGCCAACCATCATAACATAGAACATGAATGCAAGTAGTTGTTTTCACTTATGTGATTTTCACCTTGTAGTAGTGTTCAATGTTATTTTGTGAAGCAAAACATTTAGTCATCAACTTGGGGCGACATTGTTCAATCCACCAAACACCACAATTGTAAGGGCTTTCACACATTTCCCCACCATTGTGGGTGAAAATACAATTTTGTTTATAATATGACCAACAATAAAAGGAATAATGGGTTTTACAACCATTATATTGCAACTATCCATGGTGTTTCATGCAACTACAACTAACTTTTGAATAAATGTTAGTTATCTTTGCAACTATGTTGTGATTAAGGTCACTTTCATCTAAACAAATGGATGATTTCTACAATATTAAGTTTTGCACATAGTTGCACATGCAACCAAGATGGTACAACTATGGTGAGGTGTGCCACTTGGGTTTCATTGTATTTAAAGTTTACATTTAATTGGGTTTATGGGACAACTTGAAAACTTCCTAAGTTATATATCAAAGTTAAGCACACAAATAGGCCCTAATTTATACATATGTCCATAAATTAGAATAAGCCTAAAGCTTCTAAACCTAGTTCCACATGGTGCTTAAAGGTATGGTCTTCCACTTTGTTTCTTGATGTAATAAGTTTTTTTAGAATCTACAAAATGGTCATAATAATGACTACATGAATTGGATGCAAACTTCCAATTCATTCCAAATTAATCTGATTAGTGTTGGTATGTGGATTAAGGCCTAGTGCTTTTGATGTAGACAAAAAAATGTTTGCTTCAATTGGTCCTTCACCTACCATTGTATGCGTTCAAGCATGTTGCCACTAGTATCTCCTTTTACAAATGGTACCCAAGTTGTTTATATGCAAGTGTCATGCCAAAGTCATCTTTTTCAATTGCCTCTCCTAGATAGGTTTAGGGTAGATTATAAACACTTGATGAATAATTATAAACACATATATTGTAACAACCCATGTCATTCAATAAATCACTTGATGTCTTGTTGGAAAATTCCACATGGTCTTTGAATTAGCAATGAATAATGGTTGAAAAGTATAACTACCCACAATCATGTAACAACATAGGTTTAAGAAACTCTAATTTATTCCACCAATTCCATGAAACTATTTCAATAGTAAGTTACAACCACACTAAGGTGGTCCATTTCCTCTTCCTACACTTTCCATAGGCCATGTCACGTTGTCTTCAACATGCAACAAACTCCATCTCTTTCTAGGCTTGCAAGTTTTGTGGATGGGTGAACAACAAAACTTGCTAAAACAACACAACAATAAATTGCATCTTAATTTGCACCATTGTCTAACACACCTAAAAGGGACAGAATCTTACAAACTATCAAGGCAAGATGTAGAAGATGATAATGATGACATGCATTCACAAGACGATTTGCCAATGCTTCAAAATAAAATTTCAAATAGTCAATGCACCAAACTTGTTGACAATCAAAGCATAAAAGCTATTAATAATCCAAGCTTAATAATTACATGTAATTCAAGCACAAGAGCTATAAGTTATGTGAACTTATTTGATCATTTGGTTGTTGATTTTCTTTTGAATGTCAATTTTTTTTGGAAACATCTAAAAGTAAATCAACAATTTGAATGCATGACACATAACAATATTCAAATTGGAGAGCACATCCACTATGCTCCTTATTCACCTTATGGATCTTGTCATGTGATTTGAAGTATTGTGGATGTTCTTTGAAGGTGCATTTTTAAAGCACCAAGCCTCAAGTAAAATGAGAATATGTAAAAACATCAAAATCACAGAAGCCAAAATCATGAAAAATAAAAGTCGACACATTTGCATGATCATAGAAAGTAGTGTTAAGTTTCAAGCAAAATGAAAGCATATGAAAAAGCAATAGCTAATAGGAGAATGGTAGGAAAAGAACATAACAAATGACTAAGAGTGTTAGAGGAAAAGAGCTTCAGAAAAGAATGTCAAGAAAACAAAACAAAACAAATGAATATGAGCTTAAAAGGAGAAGAGCTTTACAAAGGATGATTATTTGCATATGTAGGCTCAACATATGGGAACACCAAAAAAGGAATAAAAAATGTTACCCAAACACCATGATTGGTGTGAATCATGATACCTCTAGGTATGTTGCTAAAGTTTCCAAACCCTAAAATAATGGTTATGTGTGAATGGCCAGTTTTAGATGTAGCTAACTCTAGTGTTAGTAATAGGGGGCATGCCATTATTTAGGTGTTAACTAAGTGTTAAATTTTTTTAACATCAGACCCTCTAACACTAGGTGTAAATGTAGCATTAGTACCTACAAGGCGGCTTAACGTTTTAAACCAGGTACCTACCTATGTTTCAAAAACGATTTATTTAATTAGTCATATTTTTCATTGCCCGCATTTGTCCGCCCGCCATCTCACACCCAGTTCCCGCGCTTAACCCATGGTCCAATTTTTCTTACTATTGTTAGTTACTGTTCACAGTCGCTTCGGAAGAGCCTGAGAGTGTTTGGAACCAGAGCTCTAGAAGAAAGTCGACGGTGCAGCGAACGAGCTAGCTAAAGGGGACCGAGCAAGAAACTCGTGCGCGCGCGAGAGGGAGATAGAGAAAGGAACATGGAGTCGCGGTACAGCAGCACTGGTAAAGCGAGTGAAGCTGCCGTGAAGGCAATTGAAGCGCATTTCGTCAACGCAGATGCCGCCCTACAGGTCGTCTGTTATCCTTTTGTCCTCTGTTCTGTTTGTGCTCCAATGCGATCCATCAATCTGCTGCCCTAATGCAGGTGCATCCTTGAGCTATCCTCTGTTTGCAAGATCGAAGATATCTTTGTTTTTTTTGTTTTTGTTTTTGCATTATATATATTTGCCTCGCTCCTTCCCCTAGTAGTAGTCGTTGCTCATGGCAGTCCCTGCAATTGTGGAGGGTTGCGTACACAGAGCAAAGGAGAAGCTACTACATTGTTTCGAACTTGTGGCAACCATCAGATAGTGATAATACAGATGTGTGTCCAGATTAAGCCAGTATTCTTTGTTGAAAATAACAGCTGCACACAGTTTGGCTTTCTTTCTTTCTTTCTCTTGCTTTGTTGAATTCTTTCATCTCACCTCGCTAACACTATTTCAGCAACTGGAGGCAACATTTCTAGCCCATCAGTCCAAAAGAGTCTCCTCAAACCCTAAAATGCAAAATGTGAATACCCAAGTCCCCAAGTACTAGTGAGAACATATGGCAGTAACAGATCTGCTTGAAAGCCACATGTACATGAGAGCTACAGAATATGTGGTTGTCTGCTGAAATGTAGATAGGTAAGTTTTTCTGAATATAACATGGATCATGTGTCTGATTATGCAGTTGGTGCTGCATAAGCTGGAGGCAGAGTTTGAAACTGCATATTCCAATAGCGTAAGCTACTGTCAACCTTCCTCAATTCACTAATCCTGCTTATGCATGGTGGCAATTCTTTCTGTTGACTCAAGCCCTTCACCTATCTTGTGTGGTTTGTGGACACAGGTGAACCCACTAAAGCTCATCTCTCGTCTCAAAAGGCTGCAGGAAGAGCTTCCCATTTTGCAGGAGGAATGTGACAAGCTCTTGGCTGCAAAACAGGTATTCATGTACTGCAGATTTCTGTTCTTTGTTACCACAGAGAATCTCTGTGCCATCCTTTTAAGTTGTTGGGTTGCAGGTTCCAACACCTTTGAGTAAGCTGTGATGCTTTCAGCAATTGTATTTTATGTCCTATACTTGTGTCTTTTGGCTGTCCAGATCTCTGTTCTATAGCAGCTAATGTTTCCAGACTGAGTTTATGTTGGTGTGTAGCTGTCTGCTGCACATTAGCTGCAGCAAGTGTTCACTCTGTGAAAAAAGTATCTTGCATTTACCACTGGTTATGACACATGGGAAAGGCAGTGAATAGGTGCAAAGACATGTCAGCTAATGTAAACTTTGGGCAGTCAAATTAACAGAGCCTGATCTGCAGGAAGTAGACAAATTTGAGCTGCAGAGGCAAGGCTGGAGTTGAAAGGTTTTCCAACATTGAAGTTGCTTGTGAAGTTTACAGGATCTGATTGACATAGCAAGGAACAATTTGGTCAAGAATCGAACCTGGTTGCGACAGTTGCAAGCCCGTGCTGGGTTAACTGTTGTCAGTGATGCTGATGACCCTATCTATTCCACATGCACAAAGGTGAACTGTCCATGAGCTTTGTAGTTACTGATAGAGATGGACATCTGATCAATTTCTGTTGTTAGTGTGGGTTTTTCACTGCTGTCTCATGCCATGTGTTGTGAAGGTGATGGTTCAGGACTTTTTTACTTTCACAAGGTTAACTCCATGCTCTAGGCCTGGTCTAGACTTATCCTCAACAGATGCAGCATGCTCCTTCATTGGGATATCTCTTGTTATCATGTTTAGATTGAGGCACCAAATGACAGGTCTATGCTATCTTTTCAACAATCGAGGATTTTTTTGTGAACAATGTCCAGAAATATGACACTTGTTTGTTTTTGGGGATTTTCAGGCACTTGAGGATTGGGCTAAACAGCTTGAGATACCAACTAGTAAGTTCAATGTTCTTATGTGCCCTGTAAGAAAAATGATTGTGGCTGATGGGGAAGGCTGGATCATGAAAGAGATGAGCTTTCAGGCCGCAGGTCTGTTGACTGGATTTTGAAATCATATGGATCAGTAGCAATAAATTATTCAGAGTGAAACCAGCATTCCATTGTGTGCTCTGTGTCTCTCAGATTTCTCAAGATTATTGTCTGTCTCCCTCTATTTGGGTGGCCAGGTGATGCAGTCATTGAGGGTGCCCAACCGGATCTCAACCTGGAGCTCTTCCGCTCCAAGAAAGGCCTTGTCAAGGATGGCTAGGGAGAAGTTGCATATAATGGACTCCAATTCCTGAAAAGGGGGGAAATGCACTACATTGGATTGGATTGAAGTGTCGAAGTCTAGTATTAGAGATGGGTCCTGAAGTGGCAAGGTGACTAAATCCAGTGGCGAAGATCCAGATGCATTCATTGCAAAATGTCCCATTCTGGAGGGCCTGAGGGTGCAAGTAGTATGATGTCACATGGTATCATTATGTTTCTATTGATAGCATATTGATAAGGATGACTTAAAACATCACTCCTACAACTCAATCTCAAGCATCAAAATTTACCATTGAAGCAATGCAAGATGTCTGTGACATTGCATGCTTGTCTAGCAACTCATCCCCACATCCTCATATTGTCTGAGAATTGTGTTTTGTTGAACTGAAATTCTCAAAACATTCACACAATCATATTTCAGACACCAATAAGAGAAGTCTCAAAGAGGTTGTAATTGTGTTTCATCCTTCATCCATTAAGTGGCAATGACTAGGGTTCCACAACCACTCCATCCTCAATTTCAACATTCCTTTTGAAAACTTTGGAACATATAAGAACTTGTTGAGAAGTGATGTGAATGTAATTATGAATACATCTGGAGCTAAGATTTTGAATATACCCAATCAATCCTAATGACAAATACCAAAGAATATGGGCATAAATGAAAACATGTGTAATGAAAGAAACTGAAGTGTTGGCTTTTTAATTCTTAAGCATACATGGCGTTTTTATTCTAAGTGCAGGTCACAAAGAAAATGGAGTATCAAAGGACTTAACCACACACTGATGTGATTTATTTTCTGACAGATTTTGTCACTTTTGAACAGAAACAAATAATTTTCTTTTCTTTTTCTAGTATAAATTTGACTGAATTTTTGGAAAAAGTCGCCAATTTTTTGTAATCACAAAATTGGGGGAAAAAACCTCTGGTCACCATGCATTGCTAGCCAATAATCCAAATAATGGGTAAATTTACAAATTCACATTGGTGCATCTCGGTATAGACAGATTGTAAGCCCAAAAAACTAAGTGATTGAGGATATACTTGCCATGGTGGAGAGATGTGTTGTCTTGGCTGATAAACTTTCAAAACCGTTAGCCCAAAGTCGCCAGTAAAAAAAATCACTGAGCACCCTGCAGCTTGAGGAAAATAGGTATAGTGACATGCGAGCAAATTAGGAAGCAGAATGCAACAAAGCATGAGTGCCCAATACCCACTTGATAAAGACATGGCTTAATTATCTTATTTACAGAAAATGGCACATTACACAGCAGAATAGGGTTGCTGTACTTAGGATGTAGGGTTCCTGATCTTGGGGAGCCCTTTTGAATGAAGTGTTTATCCAATTCTGTACCAAGGAATATCCTGTGACTTGGGCATTCCAATTGTGATAGGCATGGTATGAGGCTGTCTTTTGGAGCCTTAGCCTATACCAAAAGGAGGCAAAATTGATGGCATATCAATACTTACCTATCTTTTTTAAATGATTAAAATATGGTTTTTAATTTTAGATGAAATATGTATACTTCACCCATTGTAGGTGACAATTATTGGATTAGCTTGTGCTTAGAGACACTGCCCTTTCATTTCAGCTTGACATAGACCATAACTATTGAGAAGTTCTTGGTCAGTGTGTTAAGAATATATATATGTGGTTAGTTTTAGAATTCTGAACGGTTCCCATAAGAACTCGACACACAAAAGGTTTCATGGCACTCTCACACCCGCTGTCAACTGTGCTCTTGCATCACAACTGCAATGTCTTACAATTCAGGCTTACAGTAACTTGACTATTAATTTTCAAGCATTTGTAGCAAATTCTAGCCACTTTAACACAATTTCTTTAGCCAGAAATGTTCTTCTCACTTTGCAATCACAATAGCAATTCATTTGGAAATTAAATATATCCAAAAAAACATTCTGTAACTACATACTCAGCTCGCAGGTACACTGAAAAGCACAAATATCCATATTACGGCATTTTTCAAAGTACCCAAAATTGATGGCTGGAAACTTTGTGTACCCTTGTAGACAACCCATGATGAAAATAATAATTCTAATTGTAATGATTTCAATGCCACCTCTGGACAAATATTTTGGCCCTCTATGAAACAGGGAACTTTGTCTATTTTGTTTGTCAAAGACACATCTTTAGAATGGTC
>Ga0116228_10001086_pt1 | contig 22157 bp, 12 predicted proteins | sample S1TSphfallax_2_FD_89694 | JGI IMG/M metagenome (GOLD analysis project Ga0116228, IMG submission 89694) | Host-associated microbial communities from peat moss isolated from Minnesota, USA - S1T2_Fc - Sphagnum fallax MG | ecosystem: Host-associated > Plants > Peat moss > Unclassified | place...
GGAGGGCATCGCAACACCCGTCGCGCGCAAGCACGCTCCTACATGTAATAGCTACGTTGTAGGAGCGCGCCTTGCGCGCGACCGGGGTCTATCAGGCGGCGGGCTGACCGTAGGACGGCGGGCGGTCGGCCATGGCCTTGCCGAAGGCCTCGTTCGGCTTGTCGCCCATCACGAAGGTGAGCGTGCCGCCGGCGGCGAGTTCGGCGTGGGAGATCCACGTCTTCGTCCACGGCTGGCCGTTCCAGGTAACCGACTGGATGTACGGACGGTCGGCACCGTTTTCCTTCGCCTCGATGGTGAGCACTTTGCCGCCGCCAAGCTGGATCTGCGCCTTGTCGATCACCGGGCTGCCGAACACATAGTTCGTGCTCACCGGGTCCACCGAATAGATGCCCATGGCGCTCATGATGTACCACGCGCTCATCTGGCCGCAGTCTTCGTTACCCGGCAGGCCATCTGGCTCCGGCATGTACATGGTGTCGAGCAGCATGCGTACCCGGGCCTGCGTCTTGTGGTGCGAACCCGAGTAGGCGTAGAGGTAGGGCATGTGGTGCCCCGGCTCGTTGCCGAATGCGTACTGCCCCACCATGCCAGCGATATCCGGCGGCGCATTGTCCGGCAGGCGCGGATCGGCATTGAACAGGCCGTCGAGCTTCTTCTCGAACGCCGCCTCGCCACCGAACAGCGTCATGTAGTGATACACGTCGTGCTGGTTGAGGAAGGTAGCCTGCCAGGCATTGGACTCGGTGAAGTCACGCCAGCGGTTCGAATGACCGATGGCGATCGGATCGAACGGCTCGATCCACTTGCCATCCGCATCGCGCGGACGCGTGAACTGCGTGTCCTTGTCGAACACGTTGGCGTAGTTGCGTGAACGCTTGCGCAGCAGGTCGGCATCGTCGGCGTGACCGAGCGCCTCGGCCATGTGTGCCACGGCCCAGTCGTCATAGGCGTATTCGAGCGTCTTGCTGACCGCCTCGCCTTCCTTGTCGCTGGGGATGAAACCCATCTTGCGGTAGTACGGCAGGCCGAAGTAGTCGTCCTGCATCGCGCGACGGCGGAACACCGGCCATGCCTTCGCATAATCGATGCCCTTGAAACCCTTGGCCTGCGCCTCGGCAACGACCACGGCGGAGTGGTAACCGATCATGCATACCGTCTCGACACCCTGCAGCGGCCACACGGGCGCACCGCTCGGACTTTCCACGGCCAGGCGCACGAGACCATCGACGATGTCCGGCACGCGATCGGCCTGGTACAGCGTGAACAGCGGATGCTCGGCGCGATAGGTGTCCCACAGCGAGTAGGTGCTGTAGTTGTGGCGGCCTTCCGGCAGCGTATGCACCGCCTTGTCCATGCCGCGGTAACGACCATCGATGTCGCTGAACACGGTCGGGGCGAGCATCGAGTGGTAGAGCGAGCTGTAGAACGTCTTGCGGATCTTGTCCGAGGTGGTGTCGATCTGGATCTTCGACAGTTCGGTGGTCCACTCGGCCTCGGCCGAGGCACGCACGCCGTCGAAGTCCCACGCCGGGATTTCGCCATCGAGGTTGCGCATGGCGCCATCGATGTCCACGCCGGAGATACCGACCTTGACCAGCAGCGGCTCCTTCGACGCATGGTCGAAGTGGATGGCGGCCTTCAGCGTATCGCTCCTGGCTTCGCTTGTGCCCTTCGGCAGGGCCTTGCCACCGTCGTACAAGGTGACTTCCTTGAACGGACGCGACACCTTCATCGCGAAGTAGATCACGCGCCCCGAAGCCCACTGGTAGACGCGACGGCCACCCACCAGGGTGTCGTTGCCGATCACACGCACTTCGACGTCGCTGACGCGGGTAGCTTCGCGCGGGTTGTCCTGGAAGCCGTGGGTCATGTCCAGCAGCACGTGGGCGTCGCCGTCCTTCGCAAAGGTGTAGCGATGGATGCCCGCGCGCAACGTGGCCGTGAGTTCGGCAAGGATGTCGTGCTTGGTGAGCTTGACGCGGTAGTAGCCCGGATGCGCCTGCTCGCCCGTGTAATGCGAGCGGTAGCCCTTCACGCCGGTCTTGTAGCCCTTGGGGGCCTTCTCGCCGCTGATCTTGGCCGCGTCGTAGCGCGACACATAGTTCACGCCGTCGTAATCGCGATCACCCGGCTGCAACAGCACCGGACCCATCGACGGCATCACCAGGAAGTCGAGCATGTCGCTCGCACCCGTGCCGGACAGGTGGGTGTGCGAGAAGCCCATGATCGAACCGTCGCCCTGGTGGTAACCGGACGAACCGTCCCACTCGGCGTTATACGTATCGGGGCTGAGCTGCATCATGCCGAACGGCCGGGTCGCACCGGGATAGGTGTGACCATGGCCGCCCGTGCCGACGAAAACGTCGACGTAACCCAGGATGCCCTCCGCGGCGGTGCCGCCGCCGGCGGAAGGCGTGTTCACGGCGCGCTGTACGCCATGGGCAAGCGCGGAGAGGGAGCCGAGCTGGCCGATGGCGGTGGCCGCAGCCATGCCCTGGAGAAAACGTCGACGAGTAACCATGAATCGCTCCAAACAGGGGCGGCGCGTCAGACGCGCCGCAGTGAATCGGGGGTCGTGCCGGCAAGATGCACGATGAGTTCGCCAAACAGCGTGTTGGCCCAGGCAAACCAGCTGCGCGTATACGTCGCCGGGTCGTCCTGGTCGAAAGCCTCGTGCATGAAGCCCGTGCCTGCGTGCGTGGTCTTCAGCCAGGTGAGGCACTGGCGGATTTCGGCCACGTCGTCGGTGGTGAAGGCCTTCATCATGATCGACATCGGCCAGATCATGCGCAGGCCCTCATGCGGACCACCGATACCTTCGGCGGCCTTGCCCTTGAAGAAGTACGGGTTGTGCGTGCTCCACACCTGGGCACGCGTACGCGCGTAGCGGGCATCGCGCGGCGTGCATTCCAGGTACGGCAATGCCAGCAGGCTGGGGACGTTGGCATCGTCCATGAAAAGCTGCTGCCCGTAGCCGTCCACTTCGTAGGCCCAGTAGTCGCCCTGCTCGCCCTTGACCACGCCGTACTGTTCGATGGCGTTCGCCACTTCGTCGGCCAAGGCATTGCACTCGGCCGCGAACGTGGTGTCGCCATACAGGCTCGCGTGCATCTGCGCGAGACGGCGCAGGGTGATCACGGCGAACAGGTTGCCGGGGATATTGAACGGGTACAGCGTCGCGTCGTCCGAAGGACGGAACATCTGGTGGATCATGCCCACCGGACGAGTGGGATTGCCGTAGCCCTTGAGGAACTGGCTTTCGCTGGGGTGCGGCGACTGGCGCTGGAAATGATACGGACCCGGGCCATCCTTGCGCTGCTGTTCGCGGAAGGTGCGCACGATCAGCTTCGACGCCTCGCGCCAGCTGTCGTCGAACGGCTCGCGGTCACCCGTGGTCTGCCAGTAGCCGTGCGCCAGGCGCACGGGATAGCACAGCGAATCGATTTCCCATTTGCGCTCGGCCACGCCCGGACGCATGTCCGTGTCGTCGGCCTGCGCCCAGTCGAGCGTGCTCTTGGCCTTCGGATCGGGCAGAAAGGCGTTGGCGTAGGGGTCGATGGAAATACAGCGCGACTGGCGACGGATCAGGCCGCGGAACAGCTTGCGCAGGGCTTCGTCCTTCGCGGCCAGCGGCAGGTACGGCCAGACCTGGGCGGACGAATCGCGCAGCCACATCGCATCGATGTCGCCGGTAACGACGAAGGTATCTTCGAAGCCGTCCAGGCGACCGACCTCGACCGTGGTGTCCAGGGTGTTCGGGAAGCAGTTCTCGAACAGCCACGCCAGCTCAGGATCGGCGATCTTCTTCTTCGTGGCGACGATCAATGCCTCGACGGCCGGGCTCGTGAACTTGCGACGCTCCACCGGGGGGCGCTTGCTCACGAAGCGCGGCGCGGCGAAGGCCGTGCCGACGCCGCCGGCCACGGCAAGACCGGGAGCCAGCGACAGCCACTTGAGCAGGTTACGACGGCTTGGATTCAAGGCATGTTCTCCTTCAGTGCATCGACCAGCGACATGACCGAGAGGGCATGGCGCAGGGTGGCGGCATCGACCTTGCCATCGACGGCGATCTCGCGGCTTTCGCCGGGCAGCAGGTCAAATGCATTGTCGGCAAGTCGCACGTCGGTGTCTGCGGTATCGATCCAGACGGCACGGGCCAGGCGCTTCGCCTTGACCGTGACCACCAGACCCTGACCGGCCTCGCGCACGTCCCATTGCAGTTCCGGCTTCGGCAGCGCCAGGTCGCGCGCCGCGCCGAAGTAAAGCAGGTGACGGGTGACCGGCGCGCCCTGTTCCACCAGCTCGAAGGACACCACGGTGTGTTTCGGATCGGCGCCCTTGAGCAGCGCAGCGTCATCGAGCTTCAGCACGGAGGTGCTGGACAGCGCCGCCGCATGCACGGGCTGGCTGGATTCGCGCAACAACTTGCCACTCATGTCGTAGACGCGCACGCGCAGGCTGGCATCGAAAGCGCTGGTGCGATCGGAGACCGCGAACACCTCGGTCACGCCGTTACGGCGCAGCGGCACCACGTCCACCGGCGCATAGAAGCGCTTCGCATGGAATTGCAGGGCCTTCCAGCGGTTGAAGTAATCTACCGACGCCCAGGACGCGCCCGGCCACACATCGTTGAGCTGCCAGTACAACGAGCCCATGCTGCGCGGACGTGCGCTGCGCAGGTGCTCGGCAGCCAGTTCGATGCCCTCGGCCTGCATCACCTGGCTCAGGTACACGAACGACGGAAAATCCTTCGGCTCGCCGTATTCCTGGCGGATGTACAGCAGCAGGCGCTGGTTGCCGTCGCCGTTGGCGAATTTCTGGTGCGCACGCATCACCTTCGATTCCGGCTGCATGTCTTCCGGCTTCGCGAAGGCCTTGATCGTGGCCATCACCGGGAAGGACTGCAGGCCGTACTCCGACTGGAAGCGCGGCGTGATGTCGAGATAGTGAGAGATGGGTTCGGAACCCGACCAGACCTTCCAGTAATGGAAATCGCCGTCGTTCTCGACGTTGGCCGGACCATCGAAATCGGTGCTGGGCGAGCTGGCCCAGTACGGCACCTGCGGCGAGAGATCCTTCACCACCTTGCGCAGGGTCTTGTCGAAGATGTCGCGCATGCCGTCGTCGATGCGCTTGACCTCGTCGGCATTGACGAACTTGCGGAAGTCCTGGCGATCCGGCCAGTCGTCCCAGCCGGTCTGCACTTCGTTGTTGCCGGCCCACAGCACGATCGACGGGTGATCGCGCAGGCGGGTGACCTGCTCCACGGCCTCGATGCGGGTGCTCTCGCGGAAATCGGCGTCATACGGCGTGATGGCACCGCCGAACATGAAGTCCTGCCAGATCATCAGGCCCATGCGGTCGGCCAGGGTGTAGAACGCGTCGTCCTGATAGGTGCCGCCGCCCCACATACGCAGCATGTTCATGTTGGCGTCGTGCGCCGAACGCAGGATGGCTTCCATCCGCTCAGGCGTGACGCGCGAGGGGAAGCTGTCGAACGGGATAAGGTTGGCGCCCTTGGCGAAGATGGGCACGCCGTTGACCACGAAGGCGAAGCCACGGCCCCATTGATCCTTCTCGCGACGCAGCTCGACACTGCGCAGGCCGGTCTCGCGATCGGTGCTGGCCAGCGTGGCGCCGTCGCTGGCGACCTCGGCATGGAACGTATAGAGACTGGGCTCACCGTAGCCCACCGGCCACCAGCGCTGCGGATGGGCAATGGCCACCGGCAACGCCACGTGATTCTCACCCTTGGCAAGGGTCACGGTGCGCTCTTCGTGGCCGTGGCTGCCGTCGGGCGCTTTCCAGTCGACCTTGAGCATCACGGGGCCGGCCTTGTCGCTGCGCACGTCGAACTGTGCGTCGAGCTGGGCGTTGTCGGCATCTACATGCTGCTGGGCCACGTGGAAATCGGCCAGGCGCAGGGTGTCCCAGGTTTCCAGGCGCACCGGGCGCCAGATGCCGGCGGTGACGTAGCGCGGACCCCAGTCCCAGCCGTACTGGTAGTTGGCCTTGCGCACGTAATTGGAGGTCTGCTTGCCCTTGGGTTCGTCGCCGAAGGCGGAATCGAACTCGCCCGGCAACGAATACGGCTGTTTCATCAACCAGGGAAGCAGACGCGAAATGGGGGACTGGAAATGCACTTCCAGGGTATTGCTGCCCTTGTGCAGGGTGTCCTTCACCGGCAGGCGCCACTGGCGGAACATGTTGTCCGCCGCGACCAGCTTCTTACCGTTGAGATTAACCTCAGCGAAGGTATCCAGACCGTCAAAAATGAGATCGACGTGACCGCGTGCCAGGGTGGCCGCGTCCACGTCGAAGTCGAGTCGATAATCCCAGTTGGCGAGGCCGATCCATTGCAGGCCGGCCTCGTTGTCACGCCAGAACGGATCCTCGATCCGTCCCAGCGCCAACAGGTCTGTCTGGATGGCACCCGGCACGTGGGCCGGCTGCCAGTCCTTCAGGTTTGCATGCGCGTCGGCTTCCGCCCCTTGGGCAAGACGGAAGCGCCAGCCAGCGGAGAGGTCTCTCTCCGCTGGCACGGTGGCACTGGCCGCTCCGGCGGCCAGCCAGAACGCCAGGGCCAACGACGCGCGGCGCATCACAGCTTCAAGCCCAGCGACACCGTGTAGGTACGACCGTTCTTGTACGCATTGAGCGGCTCCGAAGGCGTGTTGTCATACTGATAGTAGGTCTCGTCGAGCAGGTTGGTGGCATCCAGCGACACACGCATGTGGTCGTTGATCTGGTAGCCGACCGAGGCATCCAGTTCACGGAAGATGCCCGTGATCTGCTGCGACTGCAACTGTGCGATCGAGGTGAAGTACGACGAACGCCAGCTGTAGGTCACGCGAGCGCTCCATGGACCCTGCTCGAAGAACGGCGACAGGTTGAAGGAGTTCTTCGAGTTGTACGGCAGCGGGAAGTCGTTGCTGGTGTCCACATCCGAGTACGTGTAGTTGGCAAGCATGCCGAAACCGTACTTGAAGTTCTGCTGATAGGTCAGCGACACGCCCTTGACCTTGGCAACACCGGCATTGATCGGCACCTGCATCTGGTACACGGCGTTCTGCTGGGTCGTCAGGTTGAACTGCGTCTGCTCGACGTTGGTGTTGAGGATGTAACCCGAGATGCGGCGATAGAACAATTCGGCCGACAGCAGGCTGTTCTCCGAGAAGTACCACTCGGCCGAGAAGTCGTAGTTGGTCGACTTGTACGGCTTGAGGTTGATGTTGCCGCTCGAACCGGTAAGGGTGCGGTCGTCCAGCGCCACGTACGGGGTCATCTGCTGGTAGCGCGGACGGGCGATCGTCTTCGCAGCGCCGAAACGCAGGGTGACGTTCTCGGCCGCGTCGTAGGCGATGTTCAGCGACGGCAGCCAGTCGTGGTAGCTGCTGCGCTTGTTCACCGGTGCGTACTGGTTGTTGCCGATGTTGGAATAGCCGTTGACCGTGTCACGGGTGCGGAAGTAGCGCACGCCGAGGTTACCGCGGTAGTCGTCGCCCGAGAAATCACCCTGCAGGTAGAACGCGCGATTCTGCTCGGCGATGCTGTAGGTCGCCTTCGGATCGAGCGAATAGCCGTACTTGTCCTTCAGCGCGTTCACATAGTTCTTCAGACCGCCCTTGCTGATGGTCGTCCAGTCACCCATGTTGCCGGCAGGCGAGAGGCCATCGAGGAAACCGCTGGGGGTACCACCGCCGGCAATGCTGGACAGCGGCATGCCCGAGGCGGCAAGCACGTCGTTCGGGAAGTTCGACGAATACGCATCCTGGCCATCGAGATGGTTGGTGGCCTTGATGCCGGTTTCGATCTGGTTGAACGGCCCCCAGCTGACGTCGTGCGCGAAGTCGGCCTGGAAGTAACGCTCACGGTCGTAGCTGGGCGCATGGCTGTAGCCTGCACCATTGATCAGCGACTGGTTCGGGTTGTCGCCGTTGTTGAAGTTGATCTGCGGATGCTGGCCGTCGAGGTTATAGGTGTAACCGCCGAGGCTCTTGAACTGGGCGTTGTAGATGCCTGCCGAACCACCCGTAGAACCGGTGTAGCCGATCTGGCTCGATGCCGTCCAGCCGTCGCCGTACCAGTCGGCGCGCAGCTGCGCGGTACCGGTGTTGACGGTGGATTCGCGCTCGTAGCCGTCGAGGTAGGTGGCGGCGTTCGGGCCGTAGGTGCCCGAGGTGGCCACGCCATTGTCGAAGCCGAGCTGGGTGGCGTCCTTGGCCGAACCGGACCATTCGCCGTAGTGGCTCTGGTTGAAGTTGTTGAACTTCTCGGTGACGTACAGGCCGGTGAAGTTCAGCTCGAAGCCGTCGTTCGGCTTCCACTGCACGCCGGTGGACACGCCGTCACGCTTGCGTTCCTGCTGGAACCACGCGGTGTTGACGGCCGTCGGGTAAACGCCCTGCTGGTTCTTCGGCACCACGGCCGGATCGAACTGGTGGCTTGCGTTGGTGTCGGTCGGGTCATTGACACGCTGGTAACCGAACACTTCGGTGCCCTGGCGATCGATGATGCGATCGGAGTGCATCACCGAACCCAGGATGCCGAAGGTGTTGTCCTGGTTCTTCCAGCTATACATCACCGAGGCGTTTGGCTTGCCGCGGTCGGCGCGGTCGTTGTAGCTGTAGCTGACGTTGCCGGTAAGGGTGTTGGCCTTCAGGTCGAGCGGGCGACGGGTGTTCACGATGACCGTGCCGCCGATGCTGCCTTCGTCGATGTTCGCCTGCGGGGTCTTGTAGACCTGGGCGTTACCGATGATTTCCGAGGTGAGCAGGCTGTAGTCGAACGAGCGGCTGTCCGGGTTGTTCGGATCGGACGTCCAGTTCGTCGAGGCCAGGGTCTGGCCGTTGAGCAGCAGGCGGTTAAGCGCCGGGTCGGTACCCAGGATGCTGACCTTGTCGCCTTCGCCGAAGTTACGGTCGACGCTGATGCCCGGAAGGTGCGACAGCGACTCGGCCACGTTGGTGTCCGGGAACTTGCCCACGTCTTCGGCCGAGATGGCATCGACGATGGAGTCGGAGTTGCGCTTCAGGTCCAGCGACTTCTGCAGGCTGGCACGGATACCGGTGACGGTGATGCCGTTGAGGTTGGCGGCATCCTGCGCGGATGCCGAACCCGGCGCGCCGGCGGTCGGGTCTTCGTTCTTCTTGGCAGCGGCGGTCTTGGCGGGCGGGGTCGTCGTGCTTGCGTCCTGCGCCATCACGCTACCCGTGGCGAACAGCCCGGCCATGATGGCCATGCTCAGTGCGCTGATACGGTGGTTCACATCGATCTCCTGGAGATTGAATCGGATAGCCGGAACAAGCCGCTCGCGCGCACTGGTTGCCTTAGCCCCGCTGGTTTGTTTTCGCGAAGCGAACGCCACCGCGCTGGCTTGCGCCAGCGTTCCGAAGACGTTCGATCCCTTGAATGTTCCGTGCCCTGTTCGTTGTCGCCGCGGCCAAACGTGGGGAGAGCAACCGGCGGCGTTAACCCAGTGTCGTTGCACCGGTGTTACGAGGCGGATTCTTGGGTGGGCTGACAACGTTGTCAACCAATTTTTTAACTCGATCCAAGGATGACAAGTTAGCATCAACGTATTGATTTTTATAACTTTGATGAAAATACCAAAATAGTGCAGTGCGGAAATTCTCAGGAGCAATTTGGATCGATCCATCTTTAGTCAATACGCTGGATATATATTTTCAACTTATTGGTTTTCATTGTTTTTATTTTCATCCACGAACAGAGGTGACCGGAACCGGCTTTGGATACCCTTGCTTGCTGCACTGCAGCGTAAAAACATCCCCAAATCCGGCAATTCGCCCACGCTGCGTCCAACACTCTTCTAACGCAGGGCGCCGTCGTCCCCCCGCAGGTTCCCGCGAAGTCCGACGCGTAGCTAAATGCCCCTGCAGATTCGCAAGTGATTACGGCAGCAGACAGCGCGCAGTCACGCAGTAAAACGGAATCTGGCGCCATGTTGGATCGATCCCCGATCCGGGACTAAAGGCCACCATGAAACGAAGCACGAGGGATGTCTTCCTGATGTCTGCCCTGTCGGTCGCGACGATCGGTTTTCTTGCCGGTTGCCAGCGCCAGGCCCCTCCCGACGAGGCGGCGCAACCGGCGCCCGCACCGGGCGCGAGCGCCCCGCAGGTATCGCAGCAGGCGGTCTACCAGCCGCCCACGGCCGAGCAGCTCTATGCGCTGGTGTCGCCGATCGCGCTGTTCCCCGACAAGCTCGTGGCGCTGACGCTCGCTGCGTCCACCCACCAGGACGATGTGAACCAGGCGCGCAGCTTCCTCGAAGGCAACCGCAACCTCACCGGCGCGGCCCTCATCGATGCCGCCGACGCCCAGCCGTGGGACCCCAGCGTGAAAGCCCTCGTGGCCTTCCCCGCCGTGGTGGACCAGCTCGCCACAAACGCCGACTGGACTGCCGCCCTCGGCGCGGCCTACGCGGCGGAACCCACCGACGTGATGAACGCCATCCAGGTGATGCGCCAGCGCGCCCGCGCGCATGGCTCGCTGAAGGATTCGGCACAGCAGAAGGTACAGGTGGTGGAAACCGCCCCCGCGCCGGCCGCCGTGGAAGAACGGCGCATCGTCGAGGCGCCGGCCGAGACCATCGAGATCGAGCCCTCGCAATCCGACGTGGTGTACGTGCCGCAGTACGACCCCGATGTGGTCTACGGCGAGCCGGTGTATTCCACGGTGTATTCCGAGCGCTGGTATTCGCCGCCGGTCAGCCGTGGCGACCTGGTGGCCACCGGGCTGGTGTCGTTCGGCGTAGGCGTGCTCGTGGGCGAACTGTTCGCGCACGGTCACCACGATCACCCGTGGGGCTGGAATGCGTGGAATACCTCGTGGGGTGGCCCGCGCGGCGGCGGCTTCTCGCGCCCGGCCGTGGTCTACGACAACCATCCCTACGTCGTGAACCGGAACACCGTCATCAACAACTACACCAACGTCAACCGTTCGGTGAATATCGACAATCGCCACAACTTCGGCAACGTCAATAACATCCACAACAACAACGCGGTGAACAATTCGGTCAACAACGTCAACAACAACATCCACAATCATTTCAACAACGGCCAACCGGGCGCCGGTGCACCTGCACAGGGCCCCGCCGACTTCGCGCACATGCAGCGGCCGAACTTCAGCCCGCAGATGATGCGTGCCACAGCACCGAACGAGCGCCCCAACCTGCCCCCGCAGGCCCGTCCGGGTGCGGAGGGTTTCCAGCGCAATGCCGCCGTGCCAGGTGCAGGCCCGCAGTCGCCACAGGGCGCACCGGGCCAGCCGCATGCGCCCAACGCGATGTTCCGCAACGACCATGCCGTTGCGCCACAGGCAACGCAGGCACCGCACGTCGCGCCACGCATGGACATGGCCGCGCCGCCGCATCCGCAGCAGGTGCCGCATAACGAAGCCCGGGTTCCCCCCGCCAATGCGCCGCAACGACCGGAGCCGCGAAACGAAGGTCCGCGCCCCGAGCAGCGTGCCGAGCAACAACAGCAACAACGGGCCCAGCAGCAACAGTTCCAGCAGCAGCGTGCCGAACAGCAGGAACGCATGCAGCAACAGCAGCAACAACGCATGGAACAGCAGCAGCACATGGAGCAGCGCGCACAACCGCCGCGCCAGGAACCCAGAAACGAGCCCCGCCCCGAACAACGTCCGCAACCTCGCCCACAGGAGCACCACGAGGAAAAGCGCGCGCCGGAACACGAGCACGACAAACACGACAACTGAAACACCCCTGTAGGAGCGCGCCTGCGCGCGACCGGTTGTCGCGAAACCATCATCGTTTCGATTCAAACGGTCGCGCGCAAGGCGCGCTCCTACATGAAAGCGATCGGGGCTGGACCTAGGTCCAGCCCCGAAAGGTTTGATCAGCCGATGGGATGGTGCGACGTCACCGCGTGCGCGTGCGACCTGCCGTCGTCCGCTTGCTGGCGGCCGCCTTCTTGACGGCTGTCTTCTTCGCAGCCGTCTTGCGTGCCGGTGCCTTCTTCGCCACCACGGCGGCGATGACCTTCTTGGCTGCGACCTTTTTCGTCGCCGTCTTTTTCACCGCTGCGCGCTTCGTCGTAGCGGCACGCTTCTTGGCCGATGCAGTCACAGGCTGGGCTGCGGATGCTTCCACCTTCTGCCGCGGCGACTTGCGTGCTGCCGGTTCCGTGGACGAATTCAGCGGACGCCACGAACGTCCACCCATCGCCAGCAAGGTATCCGACGACGCCGGACCCGCACTGCCCGAGGCATAGTTCGGGAAATCGGCCGGGGTGCGCTGGGCCCAGTCATCCAGCACTGGCTGCACGGCGCGCCAGCAGGCTTCCACCATGTCGGCGCGCTGGAACAGCGTGGCGTCGCCGGTCATGCAATCGTAGAGCAGCGTTTCGTAACCCACGGCCGGTTCGGCGCGGAACCAGTCAGCGTATTTGAAATCCATGCGCACGGGCGCCAGCTCCACGCGCGGGCCCGGGCGCTTCACGTCGAACTGCAACGAGATGCCTTCGTCCGGCTGGATCTGCAACACCAGCCAGTCGGGGCCGAATGCATCCATGCCCGTGCTGCGGAACGGGGCGAACGGCGCCGACTTGAAGCGGATGGCGATCTCGGTGGTGCGGCGACCCATGTGCTTGCCGGTGCGCAGGTAGAACGGAACGCCGGACCAGCGCCAGGTATCGATGGACACCTTCATGGCCACGAAGGTCTCGGTGACCGAGTCCGGCGCCACGTCGGGTTCGTCGCGGTAGGCGCGGGCGAGCTGACCGTTTACCGCACCGGGACCATACTGGCCCCGGATGGCGTCTTCGGGAAGGATCGGACGGATCGCTTCGATGGTTTCGGCCTTGCGCGTGCGCACGGCCTCGGCATCGAACGAGGTCGGCGGCTCCATCGCCACCATGGCCAGCAGCTGGAACAAGTGATTGGGCACCATGTCGCGCATGGCGCCGGTCTGCTCGTAGAACGAGCCACGACGCTCCACGCCCACGGTTTCGGCCACGGTGATCTGCACGTGGTCGATGCGATCGCGGTTCCAGATGGGTTCGAACAGGCCGTTCGCAAAACGGAAGGCCATGATGTTCTGCACCGTTTCCTTGCCGAGGAAGTGATCGATGCGGTAGATCTGGTCTTCGCGCAGCACCTTGAGGATGCGCTCGTTCAGCGCACGCGCCGAGTCGAGGTCGTGGCCGAAGGGCTTCTCGATGATCACGCGACGCCAGAAGCCGCCTTCGTGGCTTTCGTCTTTCACAAGGTCAGCATCGCGCAGGCGTTCGATCACGTCGCCGAAGAAACGCTCCGGCGTGGCGAGATAGAACAGCACGTTACCCTTGGTACCACGCTTGCGGTCGATCTCGCGCAGGCGCGTGGCGAGACTCTGGAAGGCCGAGGCGTCGTCGAAGTCGCCTGCGTGGTAGGTCATCTGCGCACTGAGCCAGTCCCAGGCGTCTTCGTCGAGCTTGCCGCCGCCGTTGCCGACGTAGCGCTCAAGCGCCGTGTGCAGGTTCTTGCGCCAGGCGTTGTCGCTCATCTTGCCGTGGTTGAAACCGACGACGGCGAAGTTATCCGACAGCAGGCCGGTGCGGCGCATGTTGTACAGCGCGGGCATCACGAGGCGGCTGGTGAGGTCGCCGGCCGCGCCGAAAATCACGACGGTACACGGATCGGCCGGATGAGCCCGCGAGCTGACTCGCTTCGGTTGGGCTTGGCTCATGCACTGACTCCTTGGGGAATGGTGGACTCGGGGGTGGAATGGACATCCGCCGTTGCACTGCTGCCACGCGCCAGGCTATAGGCCGCGTTGACCAGCGCGACATGCGAAAAGGCCTGCGGGAAGTTGCCCAGCAGACGCTTCGAATGCGGATCGTACTCCTCCGCGAGCAATCCGAGGTCGTTCGCAAGGCCGGCCAGCCGCGAAAACAGCTCGCGCGCCTCGTCCATGCGGCCCTGCTGCACGTAGTTTTCCACCAGCCAGAAGCTGCACGGCAGGAACTGGCCCTCGCCCGGCGGCAGGCCGTCCACGCCGCTGCGGGTGTCGTAGCGGAGCACGAAGCCGTCCACCAGAAGATCCTGTTCCACGGCCTTCACCGTGGCGACGATGCGCGGGTCGTCCGGCGGCAGGAAATCGGTGAGGGTGACCAGCAGCAGGCTCGCGTCCATCTCCGTCGAGCCATAGGCCTGGGTAAAGCAGCCGCGTGCCGGATCGATGCCCTTGGCGAGGATATCGGCCTTGATCTCGTCGGCAATGGTCTGCCAGCGCTTCGCGTAGCGCGGATCGCGGCCGCTGAAGTCCTGCTCGGCCGCCCGCTGGAAGGCCAGCCATGCCATCACCTTGGAATGCACGAAATGCTGGGATTCGCCGCGGATCTCCCAGATGCCTTCGTCGGGCTGGCGCCAGATGCTGGCCAGGTGATCGAGGAAGACAGCCTGCACCTCGTCAGAATCCGATTCGAACTCCACGCCGTGCTTCACGGCATGCGAGAACGCGCCGACCAGCTCGCCGAAGATATCGAGCTGGAACTGTGCCGAGGCCGCATTGCCAACCCGCACAGGGCGCGAGCCTTCGTAACCTGCAAGCCAGGGCAGTTCGTACTCTTCCAGGCGACGCTCGCCAGCGATGCCGTAGAGCACCTGCAGCTGGTCGGGCGAACCGGCCACCGCGCGGCGTACCCAGTCACGCCAGGCGGATGCTTCCTCGTGATAGCCCGCGTTGACCAGGGCAGACAGCACGAAGGTGGCGTCGCGCGCCCAGCAGTAGCGGTAATCCCAGTTGCGCTCGCCACCCAGCTGCTCGGGCAGCGACGTGGTGGGTGCGGCAACGATGCCGCCGGTGGGCAGGTAGCTCAGGCCTTTAAGCACCACCAGCGAGCGACGCACGATGTCGTTCCACTCACCGACGTCGACGCAGCGGCCGGACCACTCTTCCCAGTAGGTGATGGAGCGTTCCAGGGCCTCCAGCGCATCGGGGGTTTCCGGGGGCGGCAGGTGGGACGGCCCCCAGGCCAGCACGAAGGGCACGCGTTCCCCGGCCGATACGGCGAAGCGGGCGATGCTGTGCATGCCCTCGCCTTCCACCGCCACAGGGCTGCGTACCACGATGAGATCGGGGCCGGCCACGGCGGTGAGGGTCTGGTCATCCACACGGCGTACCCAGGGCACCGCGTTGCCGTAGTCGAAACGCAAGGTAAAGATGGACTGGAAGTCCACCCGGCCTTCGAGACCCTCGACGATGCGGGTCACGCCGACCTGGTCGCCCGCGAAGGGCATGAAGTCGGTCACCTTCGCCCTGCCGGTGGCCGTCTGCCATTCGGTTTCCAGCACCAGGCTGCCGTCGTTGTACTGGCGGATGCAGGTGGCATCCGGGTCGGAAGGGGCCAGTTTCCAGTAGCCATTCTGTCTGTCGCCGAGCAGTGCGGCAAAGCAGGCGGCCGAGTCGAATCGCGGCAGGCACAACCAGTCGATCGAGCCGTCGCGGGATACCAGGGCCGCGCTCCGGCAGTTGCCGATCATCGCGTAATCTTCGATCCGGGAAGCCATCGTGTCCTCGTTTTATCGAAAGCCAACCTCTCAAAGTTAGCGATCAGGACGTTAGGACGACGTGTCGACCCCTGTAGGAGCGCGCCTTGCGCGCGACCGGTTGAAACGATTCACGCATCGCTTCGAACGGTCGCGCGCAAGGCGCGCTCCTACAGGGTTAGTGGGAGGATGGGGCGGGCCTGGGGCCCTTGGCCGCCTCGAACATGCTGTGCGCCAGTTCTTCCTCGCCGTACAGCACCTCGCTGGCACCCAGGCCCGAGAGATGGGACACGCATTCCTGCGAGTGGGCGCGGGCGACGATGGGCAGGTCGGGACGCAGCGCACGGGCGGCACGCACGATCTGGCCGCCTTCGAAGGGATCGGGTACCGCCACGATCAGCGCGCGTGCGCCGGACAGGTTGGCTTCGGCCAGCACCGGGGCCGAGGCCGCGTTGCCGATGACCACCTGTGCACGCGTGTCGTCGCGCAAGCCGCGCACGGCATCCTCGTCGGTTTCGATGACCAGGATCGGCGTACCGGCAGATGCCAGTTCGGTAAACACGCGGCGCCCCACCCGGCCGAAGCCCACCAGCACGGTGTGCCCCTTTACGTCCGGATGCTCGTCCGGTGCGTCGGCGTCGTTCTTCGCCACCCATTTGTCGAGCGCCACGAACAGCAGCGGATTGACCAGGATCGAGACGATGGCTGCTGCCAGCAACACGTCGCGCGCCTGTTCGCTCAGCAGACCCTGCGATACGCCCAGGCTGGCGAGGATGAAGGAGAATTCGCCGATCTGCGCGAGGCTGGTGGCAATGGTGAGCGCAGTCTTCGGCGGACGGCCGAACGCACGTACGATGGCATAGGCCGCGACCGACTTGCCGAAGATGATGATCAGGCAGGCCGCGAGCACGATCCACGGATGCTCGATGAGCACATGCGGGTTGAACAGCATGCCGATGGAGACGAAGAACAGCACCGCGAAGGCGTCACGCAACGGTAATGTTTCTTCCGCTGCCTGCTGGGACAGCTTGGACTCGCCCATCATCATGCCGGCGAAGAACGCGCCCAGCTCGAAAGATACGTCGAATAGCTTCGCCGCCCCGAAGGCCACCCCCAGTGCGATGGCGAGCACGGCCAGGCGAAACAGTTCGCGCGAGCCGGTGGCCGACACGGCTTGCAAGGTCCAGGGGATGAGCCGCTTGCCCACGATGAGCATCACGGCAACGAACAGCACGACCTTGCCGATCGTCCAGGCCACGGTGCCCAGCAGGGCCGCGGTAGTGGGTGCTTCCGCACCGTTCTCCGCGCCAAGGAAACCACCGATGGCCGGCAGCAGCACCAGCGCCAGCACCATCGCAAGGTCTTCCACGATGAGCCAGCCCACGGCGATGCGGCCGCGGTCGGTATCGAGCAGGCGACGTTCCTCCATGGCCCTGAGCAGCACGACGGTGCTGGCCACCGACAGCGCCAGGCCGAAGACGAAGCCCTGGGCCATGGGCCAGCCCAGCGACCAGCCAAGCAGCATGCCCAGGCCGGTGGCGACACCCATCTGCACGGCGGCGCCAGGGATGGAGATGGCCTTGACCGAAAGCAGGTCTTTCAACGAGAAGTGCAGGCCCACGCCGAACATCAGCAGGATGACGCCGAGGTCGGCGAGTTCCTGGGCGATATGGGCATCGGCGACATAGCCGGGAGTGAACGGGCCGGCGACTACGCCGGCCAGCAGGTAGCCGGCCAGCACGGGCAGGCGTAACCGGTTCGCGATGGCACCGAAGAAAAAGGCGAGGACGAGACCACCGACAATGGTGGCAATGAGTGGCGTGGCGTCGTGCATGGGCGGCTCCCTGAGTCGTCGTTGGCCGCCACCGGGAAGTGACGGCATGCACCCTCGTCATCGTCACGTCGGGCAGGCGAACGTATCGATTGGGGCTAACCCCGAAGGTTTGGGGACGGCACGGCTTCGATGCAAGCGTCGCTGACGATTTTTTTCAGGCGTGGCGCGGAGTTGAGAATAACCTCAACACAGAATGACGTACATCAGACCACTACCGGTGGAGATGCAGAAACGACCATCGAAGGAATGTAGGAGCGGGCCTCGCCAGCGACCCCTTTAGGCCATCTACGGCGAATGAGGCATTGCATTGAACGGGGCGAGCGGTTCGGTCGCCGTCATGGAGGTGAGGCACATTTGAAACGATGACGGCCCCGGTCGCGCGCGAGGCGCGCTCCTACAGGGGGCAATGGCCTATTCCGCGTGGGTCAGTACGGCCAGGAAGTCCTTGCCGTAGCGCTTGAGCTTGTTCTCACCGACGCCGCTGATCGAGCCCAGTTCGTCTTCGTCCTGGGGCAGCGAGCGCAGCATCGCCAGGAGGGTGGCGTCGTGGAAGATGACATAGGCGGGCACGCCATGCTGCTTCGCCAGTTCGGCGCGCACCCGGCGCAGTTCGTTCCACAGCGGCATCTCGATTTCCTCGATGCCCAACGAGGCGCCGGAGACGGCCGGTGAGGATTTGGCAGTGCGCCGGCCGCGCGCCGGGCGTGCGTCCTCGCGCAGCCATACCTTGCGCTCACTCTTGAGCACGGGCCCACTCTGGGATGACAAGCGCAGCGTGCCGTAGCCTTCCGGGTCGGCCTCGATGAGGCCGGCGGCCAACAGCTGACGGAATACGGAGCGCCATTGCGTGGCATCCATGTCGGCGCCGACACCGAAGGTGCTGATCTTGTCGTGGCCCATGTCACGCACGCGCTCGCCGGCCTCGCCACGCAGGATCTCGATGAGGTGCCCCGCCCCGTAACGCTGGCCACTGCGGTAGATGCAGGACAACGCCTTCTGCGCCGCCACCGTGGCATCCCAGGTCTTCGGCGGCACCAGGCAGTTGTCGCAGTTGCCGCAGGGCTCCGGATAGATTTCGCCGAAGGCTTCCAGCAAGAGCTGGCGACGGCAGCGCGTGGCTTCGGCGTAACCCAGCAGCGCATCGAGCTTCAGCCGCTCGATGCGCTTGCGGTCGTCGCCTGACTCGGACTGCGAGATCATCTGGCTCATCGTCACGACGTCGCCCAGGCCGTAGACCATCCATGCCTCGGCGGCGAGGCCGTCGCGGCCGGCGCGGCCGGTTTCCTGGTAATAGCCCTCCATGCTGCGCGGCAGGTCGAGGTGCGCCACGAAGCGCACGTCGGGTTTGTCGATGCCCATGCCGAAGGCCACCGTCGCCACCATCACGATGGCGTCCTCGCGCAGGAAGCGCTGCTGGTGGCGCATGCGTGTGTCGGCGTCGAGGCCGGCATGGTACGGCAGCGATTCCACCCCGGCCTCGGACAGCCACGCGGCCGTTTCGTCCACCTTGCGGCGGCTGAGGCAGTAGATGATGCCTGCCTCGCCGCGGTGTGCATCGAGGAAATCGAGCAACTGGCGACGGCCGTTTTCGCGAGGTGCCACGCGATAGCGGATGTTCGGTCGGTCGAAGCTGGAAACGAAGCGCCGTGCCTGCTGAAGGCCCAGGCGCTCGGCGATTTCCTCACGCGTGCGCTCGTCCGCCGTGGCGGTGAGCGCGATGCGCGGTACTTCGGGGAAGCGCTCGTGCAGGATGGTGAGTTGGCGGTATTCGGGCCGGAAGTCGTGACCCCACTGCGACACGCAGTGCGCTTCATCGATGGCGAACAGGGCGATGGGGATGCGGTCGAGCAGCGCCAGGAAGCGGCCGGTGAGCAGGCGCTCGGGCGCGACGTAGAGCATGTCCAGTTCGCCGGCGACGAGCAGGTCTTCGATCTCGCGCTGGGTGACGGCATCGAGGCTGGAGTTGAGATAGCGCGCCTTGACGCCGGCTTCCAGCAGGGCGTCTACCTGATCCTGCATCAGGGCGATGAGCGGCGACACGACGATGCCGGTGCCGTATCGCATGAGCGCGGGTATCTGGAAGCACAGCGACTTGCCGCCGCCGGTGGGCATCAGGACGAGAGCGTCGCCGCCAGCGGCGACCTCCTCGACGATGGCCTGCTGCTGGCCGCGGAACGCGGGATAACCGAATACGGTGTTGAGAAGGTCGAGAGCCTGGGACTGCATCCGCGAATGCTAGCAAACCCCGCCCCTGCTCAACCGCCCGGCCAGCCCCAGATCGCGCGATCCAGATCGTGATCCAGGCCGAAGGCACTCATCGGCACGCGGCCGTCCTTCACCGTGACGCCCTCGGCCTTCAGCCGCTTGCACTGTTCGCGATAACTCCGCGTGCCTGCGGGAATACCGATCTTGCCATCGGCACGAAGCACGCGGTGCCAGGGCAGGTCCGGGCGATTGGGCGCATCGCCCAGCACCCGCCCGATCAGGCGGGCACGGCCGGGGTAGCCGGCGCGGGCGGCGATGGCGCCATAGCTGGCGACGCGCCCACGCGGAATGGCGGCCACGGCCTGGAGGATGCGGCTGGCACGCAGCTCGCGGGCTTCGTCGTCGTCGAGTTCGTCGGTCATGGGCGTGGCGTGCATGCGGGGGAAACATCCGGGAGCGTACCATCGGATTCCCGAACGACGGACCCTAAGGCCATGCGTCACTTCGAGGCGATCCGCTCCCATATCGGCGGGCTGCACAAGCTGCGCCAGAACGAGCCCTATGTCATCAGCTTCGACCTGCAACTGCGGGGTGGAAGGCATCAGGGCATCTATCTTGCCGAGTTGGAAGACGACGACGGGCGGCGGTATGTGCGGCTATCTACGCCGATCGGGCCGCTGGCAGGGGTGGATGCGCGGCGCTGCCTGCGGTTCAACTGGGAGCAGCGCACGGGGTTCCTGGCCGAGGCGGATCTGGATGGATCGCCGTATCTGCATCTGTGCGAGAACCGGCCGTATGACTCGCTGGACGAGCGGGAGCTGGCACGGTTGATCCAGGTGCTGGGGTATACGGGGGATCAGCTGGAGCAGGTGGTCAACGGGGAGGCGGATGCGCTGTAGGCATCGCGGACACGGTCTGCTCCTACGCCTTCGGTAGGAGATTCATTGCCGGAGGCGGTCGCGCGCGAGGCGCGCTCCTACACAAGCCCGGTGGCCTTGGCGACGGATGGTCGCGCGCGAGGCGCGCTCCTACACAAGCTGCCTTGTAGGAGCGCGCCTCGCGCGCGACCGGACCGAAGCGGTGTTTGCACGTGAATCAGACACGGCGGTAAAGCCGAAGCCTCGGAAAGCGCCTTGTGCGCGACCGGTTCTGGCCGCGACTCAGAAGAACAACCGCCCCAGCTTCACCAGCCCGTAGCCGATGGCCGCCGTGATCGGCAGCGTGAGGATCCACGCCCAGACCATGCGCTCCACCACCGACCAGCGGATGGCATTCAGGCGCTTGGCCGCGCCCACGCCCATGATCGAGGCCGATACGTTATGCGTGGTGGATACCGGCACGCCCAGCATCGAGGCGGTGAGGATCACGGCCGCCGAGCTGCCTTCGGCCGCAAAGCCATTGATGGGGTGCAGCTTCACCATCTTGTGGCCCAGCGTCTTGATGATGCGCCAGCCGCCACCGGCCGTGCCGGCCGCCATCGTGAGCGCGCAGACCACCTTCACCCAGATCGGGATCGGGAAACCACCCGCGGCAGCCGGATCGTGCGGAATACGCAGGAAGTCGAGGAACACCGGCAGGTGGTCGAACTGCCCCGCCGCCGTGGCGCCGGCCAGGGCCAGCGCGATGATACCCATGCTCTTCTGCGCGTCGTTCATGCCGTGCGACAGCCCCATGGCGCTGGCGGAGAGGATCTGCGCCTTGCCGAAGAAGCTGTTCACGAAGGGCGTACGACCCAGGCGATGCAGGAAACCCTTGCGGCTGGAAAAGAAGCCCAGCAGCGCATACAGGCCGCCCATGATGAGAAAGCCGATCACGAAGCCGAGGAAGGGCGAGACGATCATCGGCACGATGACCTTGGGCAGCACGCCCTTGCCCAGCCACCAGTGTGCCCCGCCCTGCCACCAGATGATCGAGTGGACATTGCCTTCGGACGCCGCCAGCGCGGCGCCGCACAGGCCACCGACCAGCGCATGGCTGGAACTGGACGGCAGGCCCATCCACCAGGTGATGAGGTTCCAGATGGTGGCGCCCAGCAGCGCGCTGATCAACAGGTGCGAGCCGACATCCACCACGCCGGTGTCGATGAGGCCCGAGGCAATGGTGGCGGCCACGGCCGTGCCCCACAGGGCACCGGCAAGATTGGTGACGGCGGCCAGCAGGACGGCCTGGCCGGGCGTGAGTACCTTGGTGGCGACCACGGTGGCGATGGAGTTCGCCGTGTCGTGGAACCCATTGATGTACGTGAACGCGAGGGCGATCAGGACGACCGCGATAACCATGCTCATGAGACGGCCGCCGTCAGGAGTTCTTGAGCACGATGGAATAGACGACGTTGCCGACGTCGCGACACTTGTCGACCGCCTTCTCCACCAGCTCGAAGAGATCCTTGGCGAGCACGGCGCGGATAGGGTCGGAGCCTTCGGCGTAGAGCGTGCGATAAGGATCGAGCAGCAGGCGGTCGGCCTCGGACTCCAGGGCCTGGAGCTGGTCGCGCAGTTTCTTCACAGGGTCGATCTTCAGCCCGTGGCGCAGCTGGCCGATCATGGCGACCACGACGTCGGCCGAGCGCTCCAGCAGCACCGCGCGCTGGCTGAAGTCGATA
>Ga0116228_10001087_pt1 | contig 22150 bp, 20 predicted proteins | sample S1TSphfallax_2_FD_89694 | JGI IMG/M metagenome (GOLD analysis project Ga0116228, IMG submission 89694) | Host-associated microbial communities from peat moss isolated from Minnesota, USA - S1T2_Fc - Sphagnum fallax MG | ecosystem: Host-associated > Plants > Peat moss > Unclassified | place...
AGGTACCAGCATAAGGCTAGAAGCAAAGTATTACAAAACAAAAATTTCCGTGGACAAGCCAAACATTATGCAAGGTACCAGCATAAGGCTAGAAGCAAAGTATTACAAAACACATATTTCAGCGGACAAGCCAAACATTATGCAGATGCTTGGGCTGACAAATTTGTGAGCATCAACTTGCATCCCCAGTTGACATCATGGTTGAAAAAACTGGATGTTCTTTTCCCCAAGGAGTTGCCCTTTTGTTGGTAACAAATCAGAAAGAAGTGTTTTACCACCACAGGAGTGACGGTCGAGGATACATTGAAGCACCATAAAGACCCTGATTTGTTGTATTCAGGGATTCGCTGGTTTATCCAAGGTGATTGTTTCCCTGTTGCCAAGTTGCCATTTTTTTCCTCCATTCCAAATTGCATAATTGTTGAAAAAAACTCCTTTACATTATGATGATGAATTTGTGAGATCTTTTACATGGGAAATATGAAGAGGAGGGCACTTTGTATTTCTAGGATACAACGTCTTTTTTCAGCCCCTGCACAGCAGCATTATTTTGTTGGAGTCATCATGGTTGAGCCATTATACAATACTGACAGTTCTGATCCTCCTCATATGGCCATAGACTCTGATTCTGTATCGAACCTAGATTGCTGATCTAGAGGGTAACAAAAGTGAGAATTATTCTGGGAAGTGACAACCTCCTGACAGTAATGGTGCTCATGAATAACCAATCAGAAAAGGAAAGATCAGATAACGAAAATCAGACTACATGATAACAAAAATCCAAAGCCATTCCCGTAACACTACTTCAACTTTTGAACAGGAAAAGATGGGGATTCAAGAGTGGATGTACTGGTTATTCACAGAGCCCACCATCAGCAAGGCGTAGTATCTTACTGGAAACTTGTTGGGCTCCCTGAGGTCTAAGGTCTGGGATTTGCACCTAGCTTCAACCATTGTGTTTCTATCTCTCGACCCATGAATTGAGCAAACTATGGTGACATTTGAAGATGGTGTGTGATCACTTACCTCTGCACAAGCTTTATTCTCCATTGCTATTTCAGGGATTCCATTCCAAAACTCCATTCCAAGCTCCAATTCCAAAACTCTCAATTGCTCTTTTGGAGACTGGAGTTCCTCCATATTGCTTGCAGAGAACAGCTTACATCATGGCTTAGGGTTTAAGGTTTCAAACTCCATTGAGTAAACTGGATTTTCTCTTTCTGGAATGGAACAACTCAAATTTATATTCCAGTGAATTGGAATATAAATATGAAGTGCTCCATTCCAAAGGGAGGAATTTCAGAGCAAACATCAGAGGAAAAGGCGCTCTAGATTTGGTCTGGAATTGGGGAATCCTGTAATATTCTGCAACTGGGACATACATGATCAAGTCTCAAGCATCTGTCTATTCTTTAGTTGTTTTGAAAGTTGTAGTTCTAGATCTTAGTTTCCTTGTTGAGGACAGCTCTGCTCCATAGGAGCAAATAGAATCAACTGGCACTTGAGCTGTGTGCATCCAAAGGAGATCTTCTTGCTGTGAATCTGCTGTGGGCAAAGGAATCAAGTGTGTTGCACTTTCAGCTTTCAGAAAAAATATGTCTATGTTGTGGAATTTATGGAGTGGAATTTGCCAGTAGAACCTCCCTCTTCAAATTCATCAAGCCAAAAACAAAACAAAACTAAAGGGCTCTTGCACACAGAGAACAGTTGTGTCACTTACCCCCAACAACTAGGAAATGGAGATTTGATGCAGTCAATCTGCCAAAGTACATAATCATATGCAGCTGCAGGTCATTCAGAGGAGCAAATAGTAAAACTTAGATATTGTTCCCTTCCCTCATGTCTCAGTGTCAATTCCATGTTGAGGATTCTGCTGATAGGCGTGGTCTTGGGGGTGGGACAAAAGATCTCTTGAAATCCCATGGATTGTAAACAGGTGGAAGCAACTCCAGGCTTCTCAATGCTTTTACTGCCTCCTCAGTGCGGCCTTTCTTGCTGCAAAAAAGCAGATAATCACCTCTGAATTCCAGATTTGTATCTCCATTGGGCTCATGTATAAGTCTTGGGATGCAAAATCTCTGGAGAAGTCCCCTCTCCTCTCGCTTCAGATCCTCCCACTTCACTTTTAGCTTCTTTGCTACACTGACTCTATTCCTCAATATAGTCAGTTCTTCCTCTGACAATTTCTCACTGACCACCTGGCCATCCTTGAGTGGAACTCTATACCTTGCAGCAAGCTCAGCACCAAAATCTTTGTACGTCCTTGCTGATCTTTGTCGTTTCAGTTTCATGGTTAGGGTGCGGACACAGCTACTCCTAATTGCGATCCTCAGGTACTTTGTGAGGCTGTCAAAATTGTCGACAAATGAGTAGTAGTTGCAACATCCTCTCATGATCCAGTTGTAATAGTTCACAATTTGGTTGTGAGAGTACCTTGATAAAAATGTAACAGGATAAGGTCGAACCCCTCCTTCTGAAACCATTCCAAGATGGGCAAGTTCCTTAATAATTTTTTCCATTGGTGCATGCAAACGGGTCAGACCTGACAAAGACTGATTTCTTTTACCTGATGAGCATTTGGGGCCACTCAAAAGACAGATTTTGGTATCTAGAAAGAGAACAGGGTTCTTTCTAAGATGGGATAATCTGAGTTTCCCTCCCGATACATCCAGCTTCAAGTTTTCTGACAGGAAGTCTTTAACATCTTCTTGAAAACGGAGAACATCTTCTTTACTTGCTGTGAATGTAAGAAGGATATCATCCACATAGCGAACATAGAAGACTCGGCGAAATCCTGAATCATTCCACAATCTTTTCGGCACTTGAGCTATCTGCTTCCTTAGTTGCTTCAATTGTGATGCATCACCTCTTCTCTCAAGATATCTCAGTCTAGTGACAAATGACAACCACTGTGGGTTCAAAGCTCTGGACTTCCCTTGATCAAACATAGCTTTCTTCTCTTGAACCCACAAGTCTAAAGCATGAAAGAAGACATTAGTCCACAGCAGGGAGAGAGTATTTTGTCCACGAGTACCCCACCAAATGCTCTTGAAAGTCCACCCCTGATCAGTTCTCTCACCATGCCCTACTTTGAGAGCCTTCCAAACTAGTCGAAGGAACCTCTTATCCCCAATTTTTTGCTCCAGTAACTTGACCAAAACATGGCGATCAATCTTGTACTCTTTTCTTATGTCACTAACAAGAGCCCACTCATGATCTTGAACCCCCTTTCGGATTGAGCGCAAGGCAGAGTGGCAAGATCGAGAAGGTCTGGAACCATGTGACACACCCAAAAAGATGGGCTCATAGATTGCTTCTAAAACAAGCCTCATTGCTTCTAGAACAACCCTATCTCGATGCAGGGGAACAGAAAGGCCGAGGCTCTCAATCCCCTCCTCCAAGCCTGATTTTATGCCACGTGGCTGAAACTGAAACTGTTCTTCCCAAAAATCCTTGACAATATCACCTACCAGTGTTGTCCTCATAGAAAATGGAAGCTGTCGCCAGTTGGCAGGCTTCACATTTTCATGAGCCAGTCTGATGAAATCCTCTTCAAAAAAAAGATTGTAAAGCTTATGATTCACAAGATTGGGGTTGCTTTTGTTGTCATTGGCAATACGCTGTAGAGCAGTCATTGTAGGATTATCTGCATGACTTGTGAAGTTGTTATAGCAGAGTGGATGTAGCCAGCATGGAGAAGTCATCCCATGTGCTTGTAATAAGTCTTTCTTTGCTGCCTGCAAAACGTCAGAGGAGGTTATTAAGATGAGTATGATGAAGGATGTTTGTTAGGGCTTAGAGGTCAGAGTGAAAGGTGTTGGACTTAGAATTCAGCACAGCATTTTCTCGTACATCACGTTCAGAAGCATATTGGTCCATGATCTCCAAGTATATGGATCAAGGCAGGTCCAACCCTAGCGTGAGGAAACCCTAGCGACAAAACCCTCGGGTACTTTTCTCTGCGTACTTTGGTTTAAAACAGAGATGTTCGTGGACGTCTTCATACTGCTGCAAGACTAAAACGAGAACTTCTCTCAAACAACTTCTTGAGGGGGAAAAAAAAAAGGAAAAGACGAGTCGCACAGCAAGGAACGAGGCAAACCACAATAGCTCTGTAGCATACATGCCAGAGAAAATTCCCAACTTACCAACACGAAAGAGTTGATGGTGACGAAGTGTCTCAATGAAAACCGAAACGCCTGCCTTGACATCTTGTCTCCCTGAATTCAAACCACCGCGCATATGACCGATCGCAAACAGATCGATCACGAGACGACTGCTTCACATTGCACAAAGAAACTGGCACCCAAAGGAGTGAGGAGGAGGAAAAAAAAAAAACACTACAAATCTTTGATCTCCTTTCGAATTTCTTCGTTTCCAAAACTGCACAGCAAATAATCTTCCTCCTATTGCCCACGCAAATACTCGACTGCAAAGCAGATGGGCGCGACACTCCTGCCCGACAATACCGCGCGCTGATCGTACACGAAGAAATGGGCCTCTGGGGTTTAGGGTTTAGGGTTCATGGCCTCCTGAAGAAAGATGAGATCCCAATAGAGATCTTAAGAGAGGCCTCAAATGAGGTCCTGGAGAATGTGAGACCTCAAACGAGATGTCTATCTCTCCGTCCCTCTTCATGGCCTTCACACAGCGCGCGAAGAAGACGAGATCCCGCTAAAGAGGTAAAAAACGAGGGCTCAACCCATGTCCTGCCAAAGTGAGACCTCAAACGAGGTGTCTGTCTTGCCAGCCATTTTATAGAAGACAAGATCCCCAAAAGAGGTCTAAAATGAATGTTCAAACCAGGTCGTGGCAGAGTGAGATCTCAAACGAGGTCTCTATCTTTCTAGCCTCTCTCTTCATGGGCTTCACAAGTCCTCCAAGAAAGATGATATCTCCGATTGAGGTCTTAGAAAATGGCTCAAACCAGGACTTGAAAAACTGAGATCTCAAACGGGGTGTGTGTCATATGTGGCCTCTCATAATACCAGGTACTAGCAGATTGAGATCTCAAACGAGGTGTCTGTTTCTCCTCTCTTCGTGGCCTCCAAAGTGCTCAAACAAGATGAGATCCCCAAGCGAGGTTTTAAACGAAGGCTCAATCCAGGTCCTGGAAAATGAGATCTCAACCGAGGTGTCCTCTCTCTCTCACCTCTCTCAACGGCCTTCAAAGTCATCGAAGAAGACGAGATCCCCCCAAAAGAGGTCATAAACGAGGGCTCAATCCAGGTCCTGGAAAGTGAGATCTCAGACGAGGTGTCTGTCTCTCCGGCTTCTCTCTTCCTCCGCAAAGCTTGCAGACGAGCGCTCGCTGCTGCCTCGCCTCATCTTCTTCTACTCCTTCTCCTCTGTCGTCTTTGATTCCCTAGTTTTGGTTTGGTGCGCTCTATTGGTGTTTTTTTTCTCTGCTTTCAGGTCTTTGGAAATTATTTGCAGTATCGTTTCATATGTGCTGTCTTTTTTGGGTGTGGCAAATACGTAGTTTGTGTCAGGATGTGTTTGTTTAGGGCTGTTGTTTTCTTTCGTGTTGCGTTTGCGTTTTGAGACTCTTGGAACTCCATTGCTCATCCTCCCTCATTCTCTTTCTGTTTTCCGTTTCTTTGTTATACTTCCTGTTTTTTCCTTCGGGGAGGGGGGGGGGAGGGCTCCACTTTGAGATTCGATTCAGCGGGTTTTGTTTTTCCGTCTCCTACTGGCCGTGACTCTCTAGATCCATATCATGTCACATGAACCGGATATTGTAGTGAAGCAGCAGCGCAAGAGGGATCGTGCGGAGTCGCCTCTACCGGTTGCTGAGACGAAGAAAATTCGAGCAAGGTACCCTATATCATTCTATTCTTTTGCAGTAATCCTAAAACCCTAAAGCACGCACTAGAAAACCTAATCTTCTTTTTCTTTCCTTCAGCTTTCGTGTTTTGAATTCTTCCTGTGATGTAGTGAAGCACATGTATTAGAAGAACATCGCCGTGTTGTCAATTTCGTATTACTAAGGGCCTGAGGAGAAGGTCAGGACCCAAAAATCAGAGTAGGTCTTTACTGATCACAGGTGGGGTACCTTTGAAGAATAGGTTAAAAGATGGACTGAATAGCTTCTTTCTGTTTGACAGTGATGGACACAGGGACCGTCACTACCATGAAGACGAGCCACAGGAAATGGGGAGCAAGAGGAACAGCAGAAGTGAGAAGAAACAAGAGCATAGAGAACAGCAGCAACGAGACAGGGAAGGACTGAAAGCGAAGTATGAGGGTGGTGGCACATATGAAACTGTCGGGAAACAGGACCATCATCATCATAGGGGACATGATAGGAAGGAGAGAGCGTCTGGAGGAAGGGGGACAGAAGAGGTTCATTCTGAGAGGGGACACTTGGAGGACGTGAAACCAGAGTATTTTGATAGCAAGGAAGTTTCTGGTGATCAGAAGCATAGTGCTCGACATGGAGAAGCTCAGAGGGACAGAGAGAGCCGTGGGAATAGACATCACTCTAAAGACATAGGCAAAGACAACAACAACTCTCGCAGAGAGAGAGAGGACCCCAAAAGCAGGGATGAGAAAGATCGAGTCAGGAAGATTGAGAAATACAGTGATTCTGCTGCTGTCTCTGCTGACAATGAACACAAGAGGGACAGGGAGAGTAAAGAGAAGGATGGACATCGAGTTCTGAAGCGGAAGGAGCCCAGGACAGATGAAACATGGGAGAAGCAAGAGAAAAGATTGCGCTCCACTCATGATGAAGAAAACCATGACAAACAACAGCCTGACACAGGTTTAAGTCCCCAGATGGTTACTATAAATGGTAGTTCTGCTAAGGATAAGAAAGATGGGAATGGCATCCAGTTCTCTTCCAATGGAAAGACTGTCGATATGCCAGATTCATTGAAAGCCTCAGTATTGCCAGGCATAGTATCAGTTGACTCTCCTAATTCAGTAGCTCCATCAGTGTCTATGCCTGGAGGACAACAAACATCTGTGGTGGGCAGCACTGACAATGCAGACAAGTCACACACCTCAATCCCTTCAGATGAAAGAGTTCCTCAAAATGCTTCAAAATCAGAAGCAAGAGGGGAGGCAGCACCAGCAGAGAAGACCTCTACTGTCAGCCTTGATGCTCTGGCTAAAGCAAAGAGGGTTTTGCAAGTGCAGAAGGAACTAGCTGAGAAACTAAAGAAGTTACCACAGGTAACAACCCATAATTGGCTTAGCATTGCAGTTTGGGCTTTAGCTTCTCATTGGAGAAATTCGGTAATTGGTTTTACAGGACTCAATCTTGTAGCTCTGTTTTCAGTGGCTAAAGCAGATGTACTGCATCCAAGTAGCCACCAGAATGGTTAAACAATATTTTCAGGGTGCAGGAGACCCCAACCACTACCCTCTATGTTGGCCTCTTATATGCTTTAGACTTAGATGGTTGCTCATGTAGGGGAAAGCTAAAATGAAATGGAGCTTACCCTAACAAGCTTGTGCAGCTCTAATGAGGATTCTGTTGACTTTTTAGATTAGCTATGTCTCTTGAGTGCTAGCCAACATCATGATTGAGTTCTCCCTGCAATCTTATAATATAGATATATGAGTGGTCTTGTAGGTTTTCTTATGTGAATACAGCTGATGCTTAGGAACAAGGAACTCATCCATGTTGTTTTCTTGCAGTTGAAAAAGTTAGGAGCAGAGACCACAACTGCCCTCCCATCTACATCTGCAGTACCTCTTGCTGCAGCTAGTTTGCCGCAAGCACCACCAATATTGCCACCAGTCTTGCCAACCCCGCCGGTTTTGCCACTGCCAGGGTCCATCCCTCCAGGCATACCTGGTGGAGCATTCTTCAACATGCCAGGAATGCTACCTGGATTGGGTGGCCTTGGGATTCCAAATCTTGGGTCAATATCTAGCTATGAAGCTGTAAAGCGAGCACATGAGTTTGCTGTTCAGTTAGGGTTCCACCAGCTGCCAGGGGGGATGCCATTTATGCCAACCATGGTTCCCACCCCAGGACCAGATGACATGGGTGGGCAACCAGGACAGCCAAAGACTGTCAAGGCTCCAGTCCTTCGTCTTGATGCTCAGGGAAGAGAAATTGATGAACATGGCAATGTAGTGGATCGTCCAAAGCTTACTAATGTCAGCACACTTAAGGTATAATTCTAATAATCTTATCCCATTGTGTCATTTGTTGTTGTTCCAGGTTGTTAAAATTGATTGTTTACAGTTGCTGACACAGACTTTCTTCTACAGGTGAACATTAACAAGCAGAAGAAGGAAGCATTTCAGATATTGAGGCCAGAGTTAGAGGAGGATCCAGTTGATAACCCCTTCTTTGATCATCGGGTTGGAATTGACAAGAAAAAGTTGGTTCGGCCCAAGAGATCAAGTTTCCAGTTTGTTGAGGAGGGCAAGTGGACCAAACAAGCAGAGATGCAGAAGTTGCGGGTAAGAATATGATCAGATTTTGTCAAGTCCTCCATTTCTGACTGTTGTAGCAGTTGCTTACTTGCTACCTGAATGTCTTGATTAATTGACAGATTGTTTCTGATAAGTACATGAGTCTGCCTTGTTCAGTTTATCATTTGGTTAATGATATATTGTGTGCAGAGTCAATATGGAGAAGCTAAAGCAAAGGAGATGAAAGCAAAGCAGGCTGCACTCTCCATGGCAAAAGCAGATTTTGACATTAATCCTAACCTAATTGAAGTTTCAGAGAGAGTTCCCATCAAGGAGGAAAAGCCTAAGGATGCTATCCCTGATGTTGAGTGGTGGTATGTGACTAAATCTATTTTGTCTTCACCTTTTTAGTGGTGTTGAGCTGCACATGCAAATTGTTATAATGCACATTGATTGGTCTTGAGTTGACTTCTTTCTGAACAATGAGGGGTTTGGCTTATTGTGCAGGGATGCAGGGTTCCTACCCTCAAAGAATTATGAGGATGTTGAGGAAGGGAAAGTGAAGATGGACAGAATTACTCGTTTTGTGGAGCATCCAATCCCAATTGAACCACCTGCTGAACCACCCTTACCACCTCCACAACCATTGAAACTCACAAAAAAAGAGCAGAAAAAACTACGGACACAGCGCAGACTAGCTAAGGAGAAAGATAGGCAGGAGATGATACGCCAGGGCCTGTTGGAACCCCCAAAATCAAAGGTGAAAATGAGTAATTTGATGAAGGTTTTGGGCGCTGAAGCAACACAAGACCCGACACGACTGGAACAAGAGATACGGAGTGCTGCCGCTGAACGTGAGCAAGCACATACAGACCGGAACCTTGCTCGCAAGTTGACACCTGCAGAACGCCGGGAGAAGAAGGAGAAGAAGCTGTTTGATGATGCTACAACTATTGAGACAATTGTGTCTGTTTACCGTGTGGTTGATCTTTCACACCCACAGACCCGTTTCAAGGTCGATATCAATGCACAAGAAAACCGATTGACAGGATGTGTGGTGATCTCTGATGCAATGTGCCTGGTTGTTGTCGAAGGGGGTTCAAAGGCCATCAAGCGTTATAATAAGCTTATGATTCGACGGATCAACTGGGCAGCAGCAATAAAAGAAGAGACAGAAGAAGGCATGGAAGATGGTCCACGTCATCCCAATAAGTGTGACTTGGTCTGGCAGGGAAGTGTAGCCCGACCCAGCTTTGATAAATTCCTCATTCAACAGTTCAGGTCAGGAGCTGCTGCTCGGAAATACCTTCAAGATGCCAATGTGGGACATTATTGGGACCTTGCTGTGAACTTTTCCAATGAGTGATACCATTCAGCATTGAAATTCTCCAGTGGAGTGGAATGATTATCCTACCAAGTCCCACAGGCTGTTCATTTTGGCCATTTCCAAACTTTGATGTCTGAGGGTGTCACCACAATCTTGGTGGCAGCATTTCTAAACCAGACTGGGTTGAACTGCAGCTTTGGCATCCTCAAGAAGTAGAGAGGAGAAAGCTATTTTTCTTACCATATAAGCAGTAAAAAATCTGGTGAGCAATCTGCGTTACCTTAATTGGTATTTGACAGTTGTCTTTAGATGTGTGAGTAGACTGCAAGAGACTCGAGAATGGTACCATGACAATGCCTTCTTTAGCTGTGTGTGTATGCTGCAAGTGACTAGAGAACAGTACTTTTAAGCTACCTAACATATAGAGTACTGGCTATGTTTAGTCTTTGTTAAGTGATCAGTTAGATAGACAAAAGAGGAGAGGTGAAATGCCATAAGCTAGAAGAGTTGAGTTGTCAGTTTTATCATGGACAAGACTGATGAAAGCATTGTGCTGCGTTATGCGGCCCAGCTGATGATGATGGCGATGGGCATGGACCACGGTTATGCAACCATGGGGGACTACTTAATGCTCTACGTTAAACATATCAGAGAGGTGTCTGATTCAGCCTGGCTGCATGATCAACTTGCATTATATGTAAGTGAAACAAATCCATCAGGAAAAAAATGACATTATAAGTGTATGCCACAGTTGATGGAAATGCACATCTTTGGCCTTTTGTGTCTTCCATGCATTTTGCAGTCTATATTTATGCTGACTGGGTCTGAAAGGCATTCACTGTGCTAGTGACCTTTATTAGGTGAATGAGTATTCTTCCTGGAGATCATTTGTTGCTTGTTTTTTTCTGCCATCTTAACTTTCTTAGCTAGCAAGGGAATGCACACTGGGTTCAGTTGTCACAAAGCTCTTGCTTTGTTCTCATTGTTATGGTTGCACTGTGCCATGGTGCCAGTGATGAACTTAAAAAAAGGATATGTTCTGGATGCAGAAGGCCCCCCACCACTACCCTCTATTTGAACCTCTCTATGCCTTCAGCTTAGACTGTTTCCTTCACAGGGACAAGCTAGAATGAAATCAACCTATAAACTCACAAGCTTGTTGCGGCTTGAATGAGGAGAGTATTAGCAATGTCTCTTGAGTGCTAGCCAACATCATGACTGAGTCTTCCCATTGTTTCTGGAAATACAACAGAAACTAAGGATGCAGATTTGGTATAATGGTTTGCCCAGATTTTGAGTTTATTACTTACTTATCTACACCCACCTTCATGATCTGATGAATTCAGTGAAGTCAGTGAGTTGTCATGGCAGCTCATCACTGCTGTTCATGATGAAGGTGATGATCTGACACTTTGTAAGCAACTCCTATAAATTTGTGACTGCACGCACTGTTGTGTTACCTTTAAATTGTTCTTGTGGAAATTTCTCTGCAGTTTTATGAATATTTGTCATGGTGATTCCTACCATCACCTGTTTCTGCAGTGAGATCTTTTTCACAGATTACATTGTATGGTCTGATATACAATATGGATGAGTTGATTTTGCATATACCTACCTAACTACAGTGCATGCTGTGTATGAAGTTGCCAATTTTTCCATAAATTCTTCGGCGTCTCATGTTTGATAGTGCAACTTAGCCATGGCAGAAATGGCCTGTTGAGCTGTGTCTTCATACTTATCTGTTGATATTAGGATGACCAGTTGTGTGTGACAAAGGTAAACCCTATCACATAGGAAAGCTCTGTCATGAAAAGCCCGTACTACTTACTGCTGATACAGAAAGTTGAGAAGCCAAAACTCTTAGTGTTGGAGTTGGGTTTTACTCCATGAGTTGTACTATGTTCCTTTTCAAACATTCCATACATGGTTGGGTTGGTTAGTTGGGTTGTTAAGTTGTACATCGGGTGAGTCATATTCTAAGAACAGTTAGTTCTTCAAGGAGGTGGGGATAACAGTTTAGGAGGTTGCAAGCTCTTGAATGTATCATTGCCAAGGATTTGGCTGGATTCAAGACTTCCTAGGTAACTGAAAAATTCAAGGCTTGTCCTCAAGCACCCTTGTGCTTGAATTCACAATGGACTACATAATGCCTTATATCATATACTCATTTGCTTGAATTTGGCCGGTGGCATTATTGCAAGAATTAGTTCCTTCTCAAATTAAGGATGATTACAAATTGGCAAACCAATAGGTTTCCAAGTAGACAAACAGGTTTGAATTACACTTCAAAATATGCAACACACTATGATTCTAATTTGATCAATAGCTGTGGAGTTGGCTACATCTTGTCTTCAATGCCTTCCTTGTAGATTCCTTAGCAGAACCGCAGCTTCTCTTTGATGTCTTGTAGTCAGTCTCCTTACCTATTAGGGTAGAACAGCCCATGAGCGATCACTTAATGCTCGGGATCCTGGTGTAAATAGCAACATCCCTTTATAATACTTGATACCATTAACTTGCTCTTCTGTTTAAAGCATAATGTTTGTTTGTAACAATTGGTGATCAAACACTTGAACTTGCCATACCAAGAATTGGTAAAGTATTTTAACATCGATAAGCAACATGTATATAATTTGCAACTACGATGCAACTAACAAGATTTGTACACATAGTTTGCAACTATAATGCAACTAACAAGCAATGGACATATATATTTTGCAACAATAATATAACTAATATACTACATATAATTTGCAACTATAAATGCAACTAACAAACAATGCACAAATAATTTGTAACTATAATGTAACTAATAAACAACATATATACAATTTGCAACTATAATGCAAGTAATAAGCAATATACATACAATTTGTAACTATAATGCAACTAACAAACAACATACATACAATGTCATCATTAATTTATCATTGAAATGTAATATAAACAACATGTGCCAATAACCATAAAATGATTGAACTACAAGTTTTACATTTACGAACAACCATTTAGATTCAAAAATAAAGTGTCATGTAAAAGCAAAATTGAGGTATATCAATTTTGAATTTTTTTATGTGTAAATATAATTTTTTTACTTTCATTGTTTTAGCATAAAGTCTATTAAATTTGAAAGCTTTGAGATTTGCATCATTAAAATTAATAATGAATAATTATTTTTAATTGCATAAAAACTAACAACCTAGCAACATGATATTCTTATACACAAGAATAACAAATGATATTACATATGCACTAAACAAGAGTGTTGAACTTAGTATATTTACTCATTATGCCCAAAAACTAAAAGCTTTCATAATTTCACACAATCATAACAAATAAGACTTTGACAATTTCAATCAATAATAAAATAACAAACAATTGTTTTCTTTAAAAAATGAATGAATATTTTAAAATCATGTCTTCTAATTACTTCACAAGAAATGAGTAAGCTTCAAATTTGAAAGAACAAATATTTCCTTGTTCATTATTTATATCCAACATTAAACACAAATGCATAATAATCGTAAATGTAAGTCCCAAAATCTACAAATAGCTACAACCATGTATCACATGCCCTAATCCACAAGTCATACAACTACAACATATTTCCATTTACCACTAGGTGATAAGGAGTTTATTAACATTGAAAAATTACTTTTGTTTGGCCTACGTATTATTTTGCAACTACATTAACTCTATAATGTATTGTTTTGTTCAATTAATACAAATGATTGGTAATGGAACACATGTAAACTAAAATTCAACTAGTTTACTCTTCAAGAAAACTAGCTACAATGAATGAAAGTAGTATCAATTTACAACTAAATAGTCTTTATTTGCAACAATGGGAATTTATTTAATAATGATTGGCAACCTTCAACTTGCATGCATCATATTATTTTCCAACATCTGCATAACTAATTGTGTAACCTTTTTTGTAATTATCATGCTTTGTAGAACTTTTTTCTTATAACTAATAAAATGTTATTATGTTGCATCTAAAGTAACTAGAAATGGTGTTATGCTACAACTATTTTTTCTTGAATTATTGTTTTGCAACTAACATTGTGGTTTAGGGCAAGTTAGCTTGCAAGTACAACAACACTTGGATAATGGTAAATGTATTTCTATTTTGGAGCTACATTTGTTTTGGAACTAGTTTGCACCTAGCACAAGTTTTATAGTTTTTTTGTGCGAGTAATTTAATTGTAAATGTTGTTAGGTTGCAACTACGTTAATTGGCATTAATATTACATTTCAATTAATATTTTTATTTTTGTTGCAATCTTACAACCATTGTTGTGGGTAGGGGCACTAATTTACAAGTACCACGTTATTTGGATAATAATAGCCCGAATACTATTTCCCAACTAATTTAGTTCATTTTGTAATTGTTTGACGATTATCATGAATTGCAAACTATGTTTTTCTAAAACTAATACAATTACAAATTTCATTATGTTGCAACTAAATTAATTAGATGTAGTATAACATTGCAACTAATGTTTTTTCCCTATGTTACAATCTTACAACTATTATTATGGGTAGGGGCATTGGCTTACAACCACTACACCTTATTTAGATAATTATATTATGATTATTCTTTTCCAACTCACTTAGTTTATTTTGTAAATTGGTTTACAACATCAATTATAAGCCTTCTTTCCAACTTTTTTTTTTTTTGGTAACTAACAAATTTTCATTATAAATTAATTAAATTAATTCAACTAGCTAAATTTGCAATGATTTAGTTAAATACTGACTATTTACCAAATGGCACCATTTTGTTATTCCCATATGCAAAGAAGTCATATTATCTTTGAAGTATTTTGTGTAGTACATGTAAAAAAAAAGCCATGAACATGTACAACAATTAAAACTTAAGTCAATTATGTGTTATAACTATCAAGATTGGAATGGCAAAACTTATTTGGAACACACAACTATGAGAGCTTGTTGAACAAAAAGTTCACAAAAAATTATTCATTTTTTAACTTCAAATGGCCCTCCTCCAACAAGGAATTAGTCCCTTCCACATTTTTCATGGTTAAATGTGAAGGGTTGTCATTATGCTTTGGAAAAAATAATTCAATGTCATTATCAATCACATGCCAAATTGTCACCTTGTAAATACTTGTCCCAATATCCTTGTAATGAAACATGTCACCTCTAATTATGGTGATTTCATTTTTCTAGCCACATACTCAAATTATATGGGTCCAACAACTCCACTTTATAGCATTTAGAAAATTATGGACATTCAAAAAAATCAATTTGTTAATCCAAATTGCTTACAACTTAAAAATGCATTAAATGTCCAAGGGAAAAAACAAACAAAATTGAACCTTTACAGTGGTTCACTTTAATGCCTTTGTTTGGCATCGTTACATAACAAACCTTAACAAACATTAACATTTTATGCAATAGGGCCATTGTTAATTAACATTATGGTATGCCATACAATATGCTCACAATACCAAGAAAAGAGGAAATTTGTAACATTTTAAGGTGGGTTGAAATAGTAATTATAGTTATGAACTAAGACAATTTTAACAACCTTAGACCCCATGGTTTTCTTCGCATTTTGAAATTTTTCATTGATCTATTTTCTTGTTTGGTCACTTGTGATGTACCCATTTCATTGGTCTTTTTCATTGTTCTTCAAACTAGAGGCGGATCAAGTGAATATGGATAATCCACCTTGGGGTCAATTTGCCCCTTATTTATATTATTCATTGCAACTTGTTGCCCATGCATTAATGTACCATGATTACATACCATTTTTTTTTGCCTTGCCTCTTTACACACCTCCATGTTTTGCCTTGCTTGATTACACCCCTACTTGTTTTGCCCATCCTCATTGCATACCTCCTTGTCTTGCCTTTCTTTATTTCCTTGCCACACATTGGTGTTGCCATGAACTAAATTCTTGATGATAAACACCTCCATAGGAATCACATTTGATTTCTTTAATACTTTTGTGACCTTTTCCATGTCAAGCATTGGCCTCGCATCCCCTTTGTTAGGCAATTCTATTTTTTGATGTTAAACATGAATTTCCATGGTAGTTGTCATGGGAAATAATGTTATCATGTATCTTATGAATTTATGAAATTACAACTTTATGGTCCCCAAACGCCCATTTGTTGGCTTCATGAATAAGCTAACATTATTTTCCATTACAACGATCTAATTGTTGATCAAACCTACACCCACCTAAAAAACCAATATTTTTAATATAATTACAAAATTATTGCAACTACTAATTACTAGTTTTAGGAGCAAGGTTTACATTTTACAAATCCAATATGGCCAACATTCAACAATGCTTAATTATTATGATTATAATCTTTAACCAATTGGTGGGGTTATAAAATACATTCCAAATTAAACACATTAGACCAAAGAAAATGAAAGGCTCAGGAAAGTTCAAATATTGATTAAAATTACTAAAAAGGAATTTTATTGACCACCATGCTAATGATCTATAAACTTTGATATTTTTTTATACAATATTAAAACTAAGGTGACCAACACCATTGTAGGTACATAATTCAACTACTTGTGTTAAATTCACCAAAAAAATAATGTAAAACAATAACCACCACTGATGCACCCCCAAGCTCTTTGATGGATTCAACTACGAGTCCAAAAGTGACGATAATAAAAGGAAAAAAAGTTGGGGCATGCTCTTTGGTTCACAACATTTCGAGGGTAGAAAGGCGTGCTAGAGCTTCAGGATAGGGATTAGGAAGATTAACAAGCAAGTAAATTACTTATAGGGACTTGCACAAACCAAAAAATAAGTTAGTTAGTGCGTAGTTGGAACATTTTTGGTGCATGGACGAACCACGGGCAACCATGGACTCATAAGATTCACCCACAGCCCAGACTTGGGGGAAACCACCACCTTCCCCCTTATAATATTCTTTGTGCATGGCCATGGGACTCCCCTAAATGTCATTTTTGTCTCGGGACTCCCCTGACTTTGGAGGCCCATAACTTTGTGTGCAAACCTCCGATTGAGGTGAGGTCCCCACCAAAGTTGTAGCCCTCATCTAAAGCTTTCCAACAGTATGTGGCACGCAACCTACATGTAAGCAATTCGGGGTGATTTCAAACTTTTAGTGGTCGAAAGTCAAATTAACTTTCAGTCCTTCTTTTGGCCATAACTTGTGTTTTAAGTACCCAAATGGGTCATGCAAACCCATTTTAGACATCTACGTTCCAAGAACTTTGTAATGGTGAAAGTAAATCCTCAATCTAATGAGTTTTGATCCTTGAAATCACTTTTTAAAAATTTGGGAGTCCATCGGGAGCTCATTTGGGAGTGTGGAGGTTCATTCCTTCACATTCTTTCACATTCCCAGGAGCATAAAATGTGATTCTCGGGCTTCACTCTTGGCCTGCACCTTTGCAAGCCTTTGCTTAGTCGCAAGCTTGAAGTTAAGGTTGTGATAACCACCATTTATTTTCATGTACAAACAAAGGTGACTATAAAAACTATTTGTTTGAAAATATGCTTCTAACATTAGGAGATTGAAATACACCAATTTTAATTCAAATGTTTCAATTTTTGCCATTTTAGCGAGTGATGATGATCGCACCTTTTCTTCTTTCTGCAAAATTTCCAATTATTGCCTTTCATCCCATGTGTTCATTCAAACAAATTCAAAATTATTTAATGGATCAAATATACATACCAATTTAACAAAATTCTTAGTTCTCCCATGTCTTCCATGCCTACTAATGTGGTGGACGTGGTCTCAAATTCAGGTCATTTGCTTCTAATAAAACACAACACCAAAATCATGAAATTAAGATAACACTTTTGAGAATGGGTCGTTGCACCCCAACAAACAACAAAACTTGTCATTAACATGTATATGAAAGATGGCAAAAAAATCACTAAAGTTTTTTCAATAGACTTTTCATTAGCCCAATAGGCTTTCAATTTTTCCCATTCATGAATGTTGACATATGTGGGAGGCAAATATATGGGATCATAAACCTATTGTTTTTTTAGTTTTGACCTTTATTGTTTCATGAAAAATACCAATGACCTTTTTAACACATGGAGAGCCATAGGGGACTTGTTTCATTTGAACTCCTTGTTCAAGCCTTTTCTAATTTGTTCAATGTTTCATGAATTTTGTTCATTGATGTCTATACTTGAATAATCCAAAAAATTGTTACTAACGGTTCAAATCATTTCATCAAATAATGTTTTGTGATTTGAAGCTCCATCAACAACCCCATGTTTGTTAGTTTTTACGACTACCCCAAGATTTTTTCACATCTTTTTCTCCTTTTTTCATTTTTTTTAAGCTTTACATTATGCCTTTCTATTTTCACTAATTTTTTTTCCCCACATATGTGACTTTTTGTCATCATGTGCATGTATGTTGTTTATTTCCTTTGCCAATGATGAATATGGGGTCCACGATCCATGAAGGACAAACATGTACCCTATTGGCACTTGAAAGCCCCCTGCTTTGCTATGCATTTTAATGTGATTGGATTTATTTTTCTTGCCCTACACATGACATAGATGTCATAGATTAACCCAACAACCACTTCAACTTTCATTCAAAAAACAATATTGAAATCATGTACCATTTTCAACAATTCACAATCCAACAAACACAAACACAACTTTAAGACTTTTAATTAGTTCTTAGTTTTTTTTCTAACAACTTTTGACAAATGTGTTTGTTAACCTTTAGACTTCTAGCTTTTTGGCTTTCTTTTCTAGCATATTTAACCACCGACCTTCCAACAAATGTGTGGGAATTTGGTATTGATTCATCTAATAAATTTTTTTACTATGATCTTTCATATTCTTCAAACAACATTCCCTAAGTATTACTAGTTCAAAATGCATTCATAACTTCAATCACCATTAGTTCCAAAGTTTGGTAGTTAAAGTGAAACTAAAGGTGATAATGAAATTTAATATTTGATTTGCAAATCAAACAAAGAAAGGAGTACGATTAGCTCTTCACAAACACTATCACAAACTAAGAGTGAAATGAAAATGCAGATAACAAGACACCTTCTCAAGCAAGAGATCTTGAAAATTGCACAATGTTTAACAATGCTTGGAACCATAATGCAAATCCAAAAACCATAATGTGAACCAAAAGCCAAGAATGAAGTTTCCTTTTCACAAACATTATCCCAAACCAAAACCAACACACATTGCATCTTCAAAATTATGAGAGCTTGAAAGCCTTTATAAAAGTTTATGTGTTCAACCCCACATTATAGACAACAAAGTGTTGTCATTTGTGAAAACCTATTGAAGGCCATTGAAGGATGAGGACTTGCATTTAATTTTTTGTTTGGTTACATGTGATGCAACTAATAATTGGATGTATGTGTGATTAAAAAGCCTATTGAACCTAAAACAAAACATAAACAATGTATAAAAGTTGATTCCTTGAAATTCATGTGAGAATTCTAAAAAGATTACATTCAATAAGATGTTCATAAATGTAGTTATAAGATAAAATCTTCATTTTGCTACATCATCTAAGAAAAGCATGAAAATTGGCTTAGTGATTAATTAGGATACTTGTTCACATTCAAGACCATCTAAAGACATATATCATAACATAATAGGTTGTAAGCATCAATGATGCAAATTTCGTTATGAGTAAAACATTCATAAAAGAATGTTTTTCTTATTTCATTATTATTTAGCCAATTCAAGTTTATGAACAATGGTTTTCATTATGATCTCATTGTTCAAATCTCTCCCTATAGTTGAAAAAGAGATAACATTAAACATGAGTTAACTTAAAGTCACATTGATAATCTATACATTTAGGGTGAAGTTCAATGTGATGTTTTTAACAAATGCACGTACCTATGTTTTCACATTATTACAACATGTTCATGCTTGGGTAGATTAAGCATAACCTCCTATACATCAATGAAATCACAAAGAAATTACATATTATAGTAAATAATGTTAGGATGAAAGATCATTTCATCCATTTGTCCCATCATCCATCCGTCCATCTGTCCCATCATGGTTTGTTTACTCCGACGGGGCGGAGAAAACAATGGAGTACAGATGCGGCATATGCTTACATATTATCAACAATTTATACATGTCTCATGTTGATGGTGCCTAAGTATGCTAAATAGTTGAGAGGATTTTGTTTTGTATCCTGGAGTTTTTTCTGCTAGAAAAGTCAAGGAGATTTGACACTATTTTCCAGACTAAAGTCATTCGGCAGACATCTGAAAACTCCCTTCTTCATGGGGAAATTTTATGTTCATTCATCATACAATGTTATTGTATGCCTGAATTTGACCCCCATGAGCTTCATTTGCAAGTGAAAAAAACCATAAATTCAAGGGAGTATCTTATATCTCTAGATTTTTCATGGCAATATAAGTTCTTGTCTCAAGCTTCCACAACAATTATAATTTTTCAAATAGGTTTTTTTCTTAGGTGTGCAGGGTTCAGTAAAATTCTTTCCTTTAGGCTTCCTCTTTGCAACCCACAACCAAAAAATGTCGTTGTCTTCTTACATTCGAAGTTTTTTTTGTGCTTACAACTAGACATAGTGCTTTGAAATAGTGCAAAGGAGGAGCAACAAGAACTGTTGTTGAGTTTCAGGCACAAACAACAAGCAACATGTAGCAGACAACATGCAGGTACAAGAAAGATCATGGGATCAGAAGCAGCATGAGTAAGTTTCATTGAGTTCCACACCACATGTTCAAGAAGTTTCATGGTGTAAGAGAAAATCCAACCGAGTTTTAGTGGGGACGATTGAAGAGTATGTGAGAAAGCATCGTGGGGTGCCCACAGGAACTTTGCTGGGAAGTTGCACTATGTTGGAGACAACAGGAGAGGGGGCACTTGGGCCTCTCATGGAGCTCTTTCACTCCTCTTCTCTTTCCTACATCCACGAAATGCAATCAACTTTCACATGTGCATGCTCAAGGACAGAAATGTGTTGGAAACTTGCATCACCTAAACAAAAAGTATTGGAACCACATAGGATGACAAGGGAATGACTTTCCACCCACCATTTCGAGCATTTGCCTTTCCTGTTCTTCCTTTTTCCTCTCAATCAGGACCTTGCATGCCAACACTTTCTTATGCTCTTTCTCAATAATGACTTCAAACTCAGAAAATGGTTGACTCTACTTGGAAGGCATGTCATGTGTAGGTGGTTGAATCATGTTGATAGCATGGGCATTTAATTAAAAATTTAGGAAACTTTGCAAGTGTTTTTTGTTACCATCCCTACAATTTGAGCTTTGAAGCTTTGCATGCTTAATTTCTAAAGCATCTAATGTTGGGTGTTGCTGAACAAGGATCTCTCACAATGATGTTGCAGTGAACCAAACTCTTCAAACTCTCCAAACTCTCCATTCAAAGAGTTTGTTTATGTTTGTAGATGCATGCTAGCACGCACCTCACGGAGATGGTGCTGATGATGATGCACCTGCAAGCTTGGTGTGTGCACCAAATCACTTGTGGCCTTTGAGATGTGATGAACACTCCTGGACAGTCCACAACTTGGAATTCCTTCAAACTCATTGCTTGACTGGAAAAATGCCAACATGGAGTTTGTAGTATCCAACCCCAACCCACTGAGAGATGAAAAAAAGCTACCTGAGGTTGTGCGATTAGCATGTTGCAGCTGAGTGGATTGTTTTAGAAGATGGTTGTCTCTGATTTTGTTGCTTTCACTGACCTACATGCCCCTTAGACCTGCAGATTGCACTTGATAGAACTTCTCAAGTGTAAGATATTACTCTTGTGGCTGTTGATGGTGGTGCTGGTGGTGCAAATGATGTGTGAAAGAAGAAGCTAAGTTACTACACATGTTATCGGTTACAAGGTACTCCAAGTTTGTATGGTCAATATTGAGGTCAAGAGCAACAACAACATGGGGACAAGGAGTCCCCCATGATAAAAGAAAAAGATCACAGCCAAAAATTTGAGAATCATGACATCCCACGTTATGGTAGTCATCTTCCAAACAACCAAGGGACAAATTTTGACCTAAAGAAGAAGAAGGCTGCTTGAATCTCTTTGATATAGTAAAGGACGTCTTCCAGATTTGTTGCTGCCACTACATTATCTTCATTGTTTTATTCTCGATTCGCATGCTCTCATACATTCGCAAAACGACTATATGGCTTAGAAATCAAGTCCAAGTAAACCTTGAAATCACTTTTAGAAATCTCTATGAGGGCACATCATCGAGGGCAGTGAGTGAGTGGTTTCCTCTTCCTGGTTAGATTTAAGCTCCAGCCAAGCAAGAACTTTCCAATGGAAGACTGATCCCAATGTTACAATGAATACCCTAGATCCCTGACAACAACAACAACAAGGTAAACTCAGGATGTGCCAATTCAAACAACCTCCAAGATACATACATACACACGACACCAACAAACAAAAGTGCAAGAGAA
>Ga0116228_10001088_pt1 | contig 22147 bp, 27 predicted proteins | sample S1TSphfallax_2_FD_89694 | JGI IMG/M metagenome (GOLD analysis project Ga0116228, IMG submission 89694) | Host-associated microbial communities from peat moss isolated from Minnesota, USA - S1T2_Fc - Sphagnum fallax MG | ecosystem: Host-associated > Plants > Peat moss > Unclassified | place...
GTTGTTTGTTGTTCCATGAAATAGGTTTTGAGCCTAATTTGAAAAAGTAACCATTAGTAGACTGTCTTGGTTCTTGGTCGTTGGCCCAATCTACATCTACAAAGCCCAATACAACGTATTGTTCTCACACTATGAAGATATCCCATAGTTAATCATTCATCTAATATATATATATATATATATTCTGTTTATATGAGAAGGGGTGGCTATTTTGGGTGTGGAGCTTTGGGTGCACATCGGGTGGTTGTGTGGGTGCACAAAGCTGACATGGATGGTCATTAATGGCCCCTTGCCACATCAACATCCTTATTGTTGAATGCCGTGACATTTATGTGGAGCTGACATGGCATGATGTGGCAGATGCTCATGTGGCACTTTGATGACATTGATGTGGCGTTGATGTGGGCATGACATGGCATGGGTGGATTTAGGAGCTACTGGCATAAGTGACATGGGACTCATGCATCACCTACATGGCCTCTCCATCCAACAAATGCCCATGGGGGCTGGGTGTAGTGAGAACATCATGTTCATGTGCATGAACACACAGGAACACCATGTTCCCACTACACCCATGGGCGTTCCCACATGGGAACATGATGTCAGCCCAAAGAAATGTGACATCAACATTGGGGGAAGGGAGGAGAAAGGAACATGATGCCATCATTGAGGAATGTGACATCATCAAACATGAATGTGGCTATAGGTTCTAATTAGTTGACAATACGCATAGGTGGTATCTCGCATGGAGTGATGTAAGCAACTTGATATTGCCAAACAAAATCCAATGAAAATTGTTATGGAAAAGAATTATGGCCTAAGCATGTTCATATTAGTCTTAAGTGGGTTGACAACAACAAATCAACATATTGTAGTACATCACCATATTGCAACAAATTGGTTAACATCACAAATCAATATGAGAAATTAGTTTGATAGTTAGTTGATTACAATATGACAATTAGGCAAGTTAATTAGACAAGTCAACATGATAGATGGTTACATGGTTACACCTATTGTTTGGAACTATACAAGTGATTTTCCAACCATACCAAAAGCCTACCCAAGTTTGCCTCCAATTTTAAGGTTGATTCATTGGATTTTTAGTGTGAACATCATTGAATATGCAAGTCTTTATGGTGCAAGTAGAAATAGCCCTGAAATCAACTCAATACACCCATACCTAACTTGTTAGCCTTATATTTTCATGACATACATTGCCAATATAAATTTTATTTTTAATGCATCATTGTAAATCAAGTGAACATATAAACACAATGGCCACTATGGAATTATATGACTATCTTTGTCCATTATAATGATGCAATAATAATGGTCATTTAGATATTCATTATTAATCGATGGTGTGAATGGTCACTTTAATTGGGTCCAGAAACATGTGTTCATAGCATTCAACTTTAGCATTGGTAGCTTTTACATGTCTCATAACCCTTGTCATAAAATTCATTTGCTTTTTATAAGATATGATTTATATACAATAAATATTCATACATATAGGTTATTTTTACTATTTAAAGGCAAGTTAAAAAAGGGTATTGGGGTTTTAACCATGATACCAATGTGGGTGCTTGTTCATCCATTCGAGTTGTCACACAAATTTCCATTGCTTGGATTTTTTCATCCAATCATTTCTTGTACATTAGAGCATCTTTTTCAAGATAATAATATTCAACCCAATATCAAGCTTGTCCCATTGTGACTTGAATGATATCACCTTGTGTAGGTATAGTCAAAACATTGTGAACTTGAGGTTTTTGTTGTTTCAAGGTGCCAAAGATTAACTGAAACATTGCCAATTTTCCTCTAATGGCAACACCAAAAGAACTCTTGAAAGAGCTCAAAGCAATAGTGAAATGTTGAGTTGTGCTTCAAGCTTGGTGTTATTTGTAGACCACATCTATTTACATTTATGATTTGATGAGTTTGGATGTTCTTATATTTTGTTTGTCATTGTTTGGTATTTTTGAAACACGTGGGAAAAGTAACGCAAAGTTTAAAGGAGAGTAATGGCACTAATGAATTTCTTGATTTTGGGTTTGTAAAGTTCAAGTTATGAATTACCATCTCCAAGGTGCATTAGTTTATCATGTTGGAGTTCGATGCATAGATTTCAAGCTATGAATTTTCGTTTTAGGTGTTTGGTCTTTTGTGGTTTTCACTAGTTTTGTAGGGGTGTGATAGCTTGGGGCAAGAACTAATATGTCAAGTCCAAGTTTAAGAGTTTGCATACTAAACATGTTTTCATTGTCCTCCTTACAAAGCTACCTTGTCATTTGAATAACATAGGTGTTTCATATTCATGATGGTGGTGTTAGTTACATTTAGGGTGCTCCTAATGAAAGGCCAACAATTTACAAAACATTCATTAGTATCAACATCACGATATGAATGCAATGAAATTAAGGTTTTTGTGTTAGGTTTATTTGGGTTTAGGGTTTGTAAACACATATATTTATAAAGACTAAATATCCAAGATAGCTTGTGTTGTTCAATTTTTGGGAAATGTTTTCTTTTCAATAAAAATGTCAAAGGGCATTAACAAAATTGTGGTGTGTAGGTGTAAATAAAAAGGTGACCTCCCATTCTAGTTTACCTTTGACAATGAATGTATTGAACAACTCTATTTAAGTCACCATTTGCATTCATCTAACCAATTGTAATTAATTGTTTGTGTGGGTTAAGGAGATAGGTCACTATAGTATGTTGGGTGAAAACCTTGCAAGGTATAATGTAAAGGGTAGTTCCCTAATCCAAATTATTTTTAAAAAGGGATAATGGTCTCTACAATCATTCCAAACCTTTGAGCTAGGCTCAAAGATTCACTAGTTTTGTGAAGCTTGGGAAATTGGCTTGGACTTGAGCCTTAAGCTCAAGTTCAAACTCTTTTAATTTTTGTTTTTGTTCATTTTTCATCCATGAAGAATAATTTTCATTCACAATCTAGATGAATGTCAAATTTCATTCATGTTAGTCATCAAACAATGTGGGGGAGTAAATGGGCAAACAAGGTTTGGTAACTAAATGTGTGCAACATATATGGTTTGGCCTATAACCGAACATGATGTGAATCAACTTCATAATGTGACATGAATTCAAATCCATGCATTATTTTTAATTAATTAATTATTGAAATTGAAAACTAAAATCTAAATTTTGATTTAAATTAATTTTGGAATTTCCTTTGGAAATTCATAACTTAATCATGCGAGGATAACTTTTGATCTATTTGTGGCATTAAAGTCCTAAAAAAGAGGACAACATGTGTGAGAAACTTTAGGTCATTCAAAAAGAAATGTTTTTGGAGGTTTTTCTTGGGTGTGGTTTGTGAGATGGGTGCAGGAGTTCATGGTTATGTGACAACCAAGCTCAAGCATGCATGCAAGCATTAATTATTTTTCACGCTTAGGTTGGGGAATGTTGCACCATCAAAAAACATGAAGTGTTTCATCATCAACTTTTCTTTTTTTTGTAATAATTTGTTGCAATGAGTCAAATAGTTTTGACCTATGGAATGGGGCCAAATAATGCATGTCAACTTCATGTTTATTTTGTAAATCCCCGCAATTGTGTTGTTGTGTTTTTCATTCATTTCTCATCATTATGGTGGTTGGTCAATCATTTATTTTAAAGTGGTAAAGGGGGTTGTCAAGTTATGTGCCATTAAACAACACCTTAAGCAAGCACATACTTGTGGGTTGATATTTCAAAAATGTTTACATACTATTTAGTAGAAATCCTAAGGTGAAAGGCTACAAGCCTTCACACATGTGGTAATTGCCATAGTGAACTTTGGGGTTGTTATTAGTGTGGCTAATAATTAGGCGTGGGATAAGGCTACCCACCAATTTTGATTACTAAATGAGTTTTACTTTATTTATGGGTTGTCCATACATATTGATTAGGTTTTAATAGGGTTTAGGTTGTAAATTTAGGTGAAATATATTACAATCATTTCTTGAATTTGATCAATGGAATTGTTCAATTGATTATTGTATGGCAATGGGATTGGGGTGATGACCAATAAATTGTTTTTCTTGTGTTCATAATGAACCACCATATATGTTTAGCCTTGTGAAGTTGGTGGATGGATGCATGTGGCTTTTAAGTTTATTTTGGGTTATAGTTGCAACATGTTCAACAAAATTGGTTATTTGTATTAGGGATAGGCTTAGGGCTTAGGGCACATTGCATCTAAATTCAAAGATGGTACTATAAGTCACCAATTTAGGACATGTTGAAGATTTTGAAAAAGATAACTTGGACCAAGGGGTCATGCAAAAAATTTCTACAAGTTTCATATTTGTTATGAATTCATTTGGAGATATGGAAGACGATATGGGGGTTCCTAGGTTTGTTAAAGATTGATTTTTTGGACAAGTGGGCACCATTTCACTTAATGAATGGAAGTTGTGCCGCTTCTAGATTTGAATGTGGGTAAAAAGAAAATAAACAAGACTTTTAATCCTTAGTGGGAATTTCATCCTGCCTTAGCATTTGGAACATGAAACATTGGTGATTTATTGTAGTTAGTCAAAACAGGCTACAATTCAAGTAGAACTACAAGTTGTGAATACTATTGAACACAACACATGGAATTTGTGACAATTCTCAAGGAGGGGACAATAATGTTGGGGCTAGACCATGCCAAATCTTAATTAACCCGACACTAATTCCCAAGATGATTTAGTAGATTCTTTGACTCGAGGTCTAGGTGTTGTGACTTGTGTGCACCTATTGGATCCCATGTCTTTTATGTCATGAGTTCTTAAAACAACATTGGGTGCCATTGCCATTGGTAATCCACCACCATTTTACCCATTAAACTGATTTTTTCAACATTTGGAATTGGATTATGGGGGCATTCACAAAGATCAGATGGAAAAGATCCATGATTTCTAAAAGGAAAATAAATGAATACTCCATGCATCATGTACACAAAGTTGGCATGGTTTGCTCAGGAAAGCAATGATCCTTTCATGGAACAATAGTTGGTGTAATTATAATGTCCAAACAAAACAAGGCAATGTAAAGGATGATAGAATCTTAATTCATCATAAATCATGGAAGTCGTGTCACATTGGAAGAGGTGTTCCACATTGTAGAAAGGATTGACCAAGGATTTTGTGTGGTGGAAGTTGGTAAGTTTGCCTTCACCATGACCACATAGAACGATTTTAGTTTTCCCCCTAATGATTCAAATGGACCTACCATTGGTGTTGCCCCTTTGTACCTTATCCTTATGACTATCTTTGTTGAAAAGCAAGCACCTATTGCAAGACTAACCAATGGGGAAATAATGATATTGAACTTTAAGAGCATGGCAAATAAGTTCTTTCCATCTAATGTCCATGATGCATTCCTTTTAGGAAAAATGGACATCCATGGTGAAGGAAGTACAAAGCAAATATTAACAATTTGAAAATGATCGAAGATAATTTTTAAATGATTTTATTTTTTATTTTTTTAAGTTTAAAACAAAAGTTAGGGAAATTGTAGACTTGTAACTAATAGTCTGTTGTGAAAATTTTAATTTTATTCAATCAAACCTTTTCATGAAACTTCTCCATTTCCTTTTGAGTTCATAGACCCCAAACATTAGATTTTAAACTTCATACTTTAAAATTGAAATTCAAACAACTTAACCTAAACCCAAACCTAAAATTTACACCCTAAATCCTTAAGTCCAAACCTTAAAACCTTAACCCTAAATGTTAAATCCATACCCTTCGAACCTTTAGCCCCTAACCCTTAACATATAGCCCCATAATGCCTTCCTCAACCCCTATGTAACCTCCATACATGTGGGCAACCTATGACTGGAAAAAAAAAGAATTGTTAGAACTAGTTTTGGGATGCCATGTTGGTTTTTCCCTTTTTTTTCCCACTTATTTTGTGAATATTCTAATGGAGCAATTCTATCTATCAAATATTGGGTTAAAGACAACCACCACTTTTGTCTCATATTGTGTAGATATGATGCATTTTTTAAAATCATTTTATCTATGAATATAACAAAAATGAGAGAAAACCAAGAACATGAAGAGATTGCCAAGGGCCACTTTGAAGCAAGGGGAAAAACAATTTTTTAAATGGAAGGGAAAATGGAAAAAGGTTGGAAGTGGAAAGGAGAAAAGGGAAAGGTGGGAAGGAAGAATGAAGGTTGTTGAATGAATGACATTTGACAACAAGAATGAAATAAAACCTCAAGCAAAAATCCATGGCAAGGTATAAACCAATGGATGAAACATGGTTCATGTATGAAATTGACCACAAAGATGTACCTATTCATAAATGGACAAATTACAATAACATCCCTAAAATTAATCCTTTAAATTCAAAAACTTGATACAAATGAGTCATATTTTACATGGTTGAGTTTATGCTTATGGATGAATTGACCATGTAATTGGTCATATGGACAATGGACAAAATCATGTACATGGATGAAATTGATGCACAAACAAACCATACCATGTGGATGAAACTACTCATGGATGAAGCTGATAAAGAAAAGGTGGCACGGACATTGTCCAAGAAAGTGAATTCAGCAGACAACTTGCATTATGAAATATTCTGACATGGATAAAATTGACCAATTGATGAGATTTGAAAACACAGATGAAACTATTTTAGTCATGGATGAAAATGACCATATCAATCCACATGTCATTAGTATTTGTTTTGTTCATAATTTCATCATTATTTGTTATTGCCAAGTTTCATCATGTGTTTGTCTTCATAAAGACTGCGTAATTACTTCCTTTCCTACCATGTAAGCTAACATATTACCTTCTTCCTTCATTACCAGTTAAGCTTACAAACCTAATCTCTTCCCATTTATTCAGCAGCACTGTGCATCCCCTAAAACATCTCATTTCACATTTGTGTCGGTCTCATACAAGATAATGTTGGAACTAATTAATCATTGTCTCTTCTACCTTTCTTGCATATTTTAAGTCCACAACATCATATTTCAAATCACTATATAAACACCTTGAATGAAAAGAGAGAACCATACAAAAATAGGCATTGAGAACCTCTTAAGCAAATTTTCAAAGTTCTAATGCAGATCACCAAATTTGCAGATCACTGAAATTCTAGTCAAAATGTGGGTCTACCCAGCAAGGGGATTTGCATGTATTGTGATGCGATTCAACCGAATCTCCGCAAGGGGTCTATCTGCAGCTCCTGTTGGTGTCTGGAACCAAACAATCAAACATTGCATTACAAGAATAATACCTTCAACATGAAATGTTATGACACAGCTTTCTTCCCACTATTTGATGTGTAGCAAAGAGCTTGAAAGTTGAAGGAAGTTGAGCTCATCTCAAGCATTTGCAGCTACATTTAAGAAAACTCAAAGTGAGGAAGGACTCTTATCTCATGGATGGCCAGAGCAGCTGGAAAAAGACACATGATTGAAAATACCTTTTCCATGACATCAAGAGTTTCAAAGCCATGAATGACACGCCCAAAAATCGTGTACAGTCCATTCAGATGTGGCTGCTTAGCATATGAAATAAAAAATTGGCTCCCATTTGTATTTGGCCCACTATTGGCCATTGACAAAATGCCTCTTGCATTGTGCTGCACAGATGAATCCAGTAATTAGTTGATAATTAAATGATAACAATGCCACAAAACAATTGCAGCCCATCAACAGCTTTTGGCCATAACATGAGCGAATCTCTGGTCCCCAACCAAAACTTATTGATATATTCTGATGTGTAGAACCTACATTTTCATTTCTGAGGTCTGAAATCCAGTACCTAGGATGTTTTTTCCTTGGAAGGAATCATACTTCTAAAACTTTCATTTTGCATCATTAGCATCACTGATAGGTGCTGTCTTTATAATGGATCAAAATGGGAAGAGCATGGGAAGAAAATCAATGAAGCGAAACAAAAAAATTGATAACATTACTTGCAGGAAAGAGTCTTACTTTCAAAGATTCTCGAATCTCATCATTGAATTTACGGCCCCATATGCTGTTGCCACCACGGCCAGTACCCGTAGGATCACCACCTTGTATCATGAAACCCTTTATGTTGCGATGAAATATTGTGCCATCATAATATCCACTTGCACATAGAGCTAAGAAATTCTGGGAAACCAAAATCTTAACACTATCAGGACAGAAGCAGAATCTGAATGCTTAGGTAGAAGGCCCATGCAAGAGTCTTACAAGTCACACAGCAAAATGGACACATTTTACAGGATCAAATCCCTACATATTCCCTAACAAGTGCAGAACACTGACCACCACCAGACTCATGTATGGCACAATTGCACACATGGGTAGAATAAAACAATGTACACACAATATAGACATATTGATACACACCCTAATCTGTTAAGAAGTTAGGGCAAATGATTACATAAACATCTGCATGCAGAGTTCTGGTAAGCCTAGCAATCAAGATTGACATTAAGAAGTCCATCCCAAGGGTCAGAGACAGCAAAAAGAGAAGGAAAGAATGAAACAATGGAGCAAAGCAATAACTAACTTGTCATACAATAGAATTAAGAGAAGACCAAAGACAAGAAGGAGACATCAAACACAGAGAGATACAAGAAAAAAGACTAGAGGGAAAAAAAAATGGAAACACAGAGCAAGAGAAGAGACTGTGCAGGTCTCATAAGACTAGACTGGACTAAGAGAAGAGAAAAAGATAATGAGAGATCACACCCAGAGATATAAACAGAACATAAAACAAAAAAGAAAGACAGCACAGCACAAGAGAGGAGGAGAGTGGGTGTGGCTCATATGACAGCTTGCTGTTGTGGCCTCATGAGATAGAGCGACAGAAAGAAAGAATTGGAGATAGAGACAGAAGAGGAGGGAGAGTGGAGAGAAACACAAACCTCAGCAGTTTTAGGGACCTCATCACAGAAAATTTCACATTTGAGTTCTCCCACGTTTGTATGCAATGTCACTGACTGCATAAAACCAACCACCACCAGAAACCCAAATATATATATATATATAAATGAGATTGACACTCACACCCTGTAAGCTTTACATTTTAGTCCCCACAGGCACTATCTTACAATGTAACTTCCTGAGACACAAGACATTGAACAACAACTTCTCCTGCAAAGTAGTCCACGAAGCAGTAGGCAAAGCAGTAGGCAAAGCAGCACCATGTTGTAGAGTATCTAGACCATGTGAATATCAGGATGAATCAACTGGTCATCATGAGGATACATAAAGATACACATCTATGAAATAGGAGAGAAATCTCCACAACAACCATTCGAAGGTACCGCAACCATGAGTGCAGTCATAACCGTATGTGAGTCCCTCACAAACCGTCCCTAAACCCTAAACCATCACCATCTTCATCACAATCAGCAATGAGGACCTGCCACCATTACTACACACTGACTTCATTGGCTCCAGATGGTGTTGGCTATAGATAAGGAAAAAGATGCATGCACATAGCAGGTTCTTGAGGAGGAATGACTAACCATTTCTGATTTCTGAATGCTGTAGCTTCTTCTCAATCAGCAATCGGTTCCTGAACAAAAAACTCTTGCCTGCAAAAGACTATCTTTCAGAAGGCCAGAAAAAAACACAGCCAATTTGGCAACAAGTGAAACCCTAAAAACTCACAAATCACATGGACAGAATTTGACAACAAAAGCTCAATCTTTGCGCAAAAAGAATGTTCAGTAGCCTTCAATTGTGCAGCAACTAGTTTCAAATTCTATCTCTTGCATAGAGCAACAAGAAGAATACAATCTCTTCATATAGAGCAACAATAAGAGCACAATCTCTTCACATAGAGCAACAAGAGCAAAATCTCTTCACATCCAGCAACAATAACACAATATCTTCCCGTGCAGCAACAAGAACAAAATTTTCAATTCGAATGTTGAAAGAACAAAAACAAAGCTGAAACAATTCTGATACACAAAAAAAGAAAAAAAAGGCTTCAAACTCATGCGCAATCCGGCAAACAAACAAAAAAAAATTGCAATTGAGCCTTGGCAATATCTAAGCACACCCACAACCGCAACAACAACAAGTGCATCATGCTCTCAAGACACATTACCTGCTATTCTGCCACAACAACAGCCGCCTGTCCCGTACTCTGGCTTTCTTCTTTCTTCCAAGTACTTAAGATACGTGTATCAAAATACTCCCAGGCTACTGCACAAAACAATCTTGGCAGCATTACAGCTGCACAGTGAGAGAGATGTGTCGCAGCAACAAATCAGATTGTGATGAAGAAACACTCGAAACCCTAAGGGATTCAGAGCGTTGTCGCAAACTCATGAATGCCTCCGACAGCAATTTAGGGTTTCTAAAAGCATTTTAATGGGTTTTTGTGATTCAGGGTTTTAGAGTTTTGGAGTTATTAGCAGTGTTCTTTTTAGGAATTTTTTTTATGTGGGTTAAATGGCGATCACACATACTAAGACGTAGAAAAAATGACGATCATCCTTAGGAATATTTAGCCAAATCTGGCTATAACCAGATGAGGAGTAGAAATCTCTAGTTAACCCTTTTAATATATTCATGGCTACACACTGCAAACCAAATATAGAACTTTGGGGATTTTTGCTTTTTTTCCTCCCTAATTTTTTTTGTAATGGAAACTATTGAAAATCACTTTATTTTTAGGTGAAAGTTCGCTAGTAAATAAAAAGGGCTTGTTGTTAAAGTTTTTAGGGTTTTTTTAATAATAAGGGGGACCATGGTAAAACCTCCTAGATATGCTGCATTTTGATTCAGGGCTGTTACTTAGGATTTAGGTTTTGAGTTGGATGTTGGATTCGGTTATGAAAGTGAGTGTGGTTACTTAACTAGACCTTCAATGGTCAATTAGATTTTGTACTTTCGTACCAAAACCTAGATATGCTAGATTTAGGGATTGTTAATTAATGTCCAATTTGTTGGGCCCTTTGTGCATTCCATAGGGGACATGGATTGTGCATTAGTTTCCTTTTGTGACTTTTACTTTCAATTATTCAATTTTATATTGGTCAAACTAAATTTTATGTTGGAAAAATTTAGATGATTGTTAGCCCTACTAACATGTCTATGTGCAATACTAACATTATTTTGGGATTGGGTTTTGTTTCATTAAATTTTTTGGGAAAATGACTACAACCCAATTAGGAAGCTTAATCAAGAACACCAAGACCATTAATGCCATTTTCAATTTAGGGTTAGGGACTATTAATCTAAATTCAATATGATGGTGATCATAACCATGATCATAAATAGAATCAAGAACACCAAAACCATGAATGTTTATAAATTATTTCATTAAAATCAAAAGGATGATGATTAAAATAATCATCAAAAGTAAAATTAAGAACACCAAGATCACCAAATGCACATGTAGTTTAGGGTTAAGGATTATTAGTCCATAATCAAAAGGACAATGACCATAATCATGATCATAAATAGAATAAAAACCATCAAGACCAAGACCTAAAGTTCAATAATTTAGTTTATAAATGGTTTCACTAAAATCCAAAGGATGATGATCAAAGCCACCATTCAAAATTAAATCAAGAATAACAAAACCAAAATATATATATGTAGTTCACAATTACTAATACATAATCAAAAAGATGATGACCACAACCAGGATCATAAGTAGAATTAAAAACACCAAGACCATGATTTGAAACTATACATGATGAGTTAAACATTGTTTGAGCAAAATCAAAATGATGATAACCAAAACCATGACCATAAGCAAAATCAAGAACAACAAGACCATGATTTGAAGTTGAATATGATGGTTTAAAGACCATTGGTTAACCATGATCATAAAGGTGATTATTATAATCATGATCAAAAGTTGAATCACAAAACAAAAACCACCTCATGTTTTGGGTTAATGATTGTTTCATTAAATCATAAGGATGATGACCAAAACCATGATTGGAAGCAAAATCAAAATCATCAAGACTATGATCGCCAACAAAATCAAATGGCCAAAGATAATGGAGTTCAAAATTCTTTTCCATTTACAAAATGAAAAATTCTTATATAAAATCTCAATTGTCAATATCTCTAATGAGTCACTTGCCATGATGTAATATTGTAAGGATTTTAATTCAAATTGCAATCAAGTTTCAAAAGAAAGCCTTGGAATATCACTTGTATAATAATTGTGTGATGGTAAGAGGCATTGTCAAATTTCACAATTTCAAAAGTTTTCCATGCTATGATTTTACCCACAACAATAAACCAACTTATTTTTTCAAGAAGATGCCATTGGAATGAAAGATAGGGGCACAAAAATGTTCCCTTACACCAATGAGGTCATATCCATGAGACAAAACTTGAATTAAATTAAATAACTCCAAATTTTGGTAATACATATGATTGCACAAGTCCAAACAACAACCATCCTAAGTTATGTAAAAGATATTGTTTACAAATCTATGGGGGTCAAATCGTTCTGATCTTTCTTTCATGAACTTCAACTGACATTATTTGGTAGAATAGTGTATTTGACACCCATACCCATATCTAAACACACAAATGAAAACAAAATGTTAAAATGAAATGAAGACAAATAGCTTCTAGTGATGATGATAGTCAAACAAACAATATGACAAGAAGTAACATGAGAAATATGCAACTTCAAGAAGTTCTACAAATGCAACCTAGTGTTCACCTACTAGAATCCCCAATGAAAACTCGCAAATAGTAGACACACTAAACACATTTGGAGGTTCTAATAATATCAAGGTATTTTCTTTTTTCAAAATTGTTGAAATAGAACCCAAATCACTCAAAACAACTTCCCACACATAACATCTATTTGCCAAAATTTGTCACTTTCAAAATCCCTAGTGATCTTCACCTTCCCCATAATCACACAACCCTAATCTTGGTATTATATTGCATTTCTTTAAAAGGTAGATGGCACAATGGAAATAAGCTTTCCTCCTTTTGAAAAACTACAATCTTCACCTTCATGCATCCATCCTTCCAATGTCACCAAACATCACAAGATTTCAATTAGTCAACCACCCAAAACACCAAATGACAAAAAAAATAATCTAAATACTTAGTTACTATAATTGTTAAAGTCTTTTGTACTTAAGTCTCCAACCTCCTCTTGTTTTTGATTGATGTCCAACAAAAAAAATCAACAACACCACACCACACAAAACTTACCCACAAAAGAAACCATAAACAAATTGAGTGTTGTTAAATCAAAAAAACTTTAGGAAATTCATAATTTGCATAATATTAGATATGGTAATTAAACTTTAGGAAATTTTTAGGGAATTCATAATTTTTGCGAAATTGAAAAACAAACACACAAATTGTCCAAACAAGAATCGAAAATGACCATAATAAAAACAAAAATGCTTACCAAAAGGCGTGGTTTTCTAGGCAATAGTCGTAAAAAATCTTTTCCTTGTCACAAGTATTGGATATGAGCACTCTTCTATTTTTTTGCACTCTTCATGATGCAACTTCACTTTCTTTAAACCACTTTCATTTGCACTCTCCATGATGTAGCTCCCCTTTCTCTAAGCCACTTTCTAAGCTTTGGAGGCAAGTTGTTTGAGCTCTCAAGAATTGTAAAAAGAAAACTTACAAATGCACCAAGTAAAACAATCTGACATAAGTTCATTTCATGCCAAGTTGATGACAAAAAAATAGTTTCATCCCCTATCATGGCCCTTTGGACATTTTTGGTGCCAAGTTTGAAGTTACAACTTGTGAATCTAACAAACATGGGCTTCCAATGCCATGTTCATGCACTTTACAAACTTTAATTATTGTAGCCTGTGCCATTGGCCCAACCATGAACACATTGAGGGTTCAACTGATTTTTTTCCAACCCCAATTTTGTAATTTGATTGAATTTTCAGCAACAAAATCCACACAAAAATTAATATCTTTCACATCTTAGCTTTGGAAATTATGAAATAAACTCTATTAAATCTAATTTGCTAAAAGCTTTCTAATATCACCAAGAACACCCCAAAATTCTAGTATACTTTTCAGTTTCAATTTTATCTAGTTTTCATTGAGACAATGGTTTAATAATCAAAAGCTTCCATATCATGGTTCCAATCAGTTTCAAACCAAAGTTTGTGCACCCTTACTCATCGAGAGTTTTCCAAAGATATCAAGAATGCGTCATGAAATGATGTGATTTGGAAGATCTTACTATAACAGAACAAAACAAACTACCTTTTTTCTTAAATAGATGTATAATATTTTTATGATTAGTTTTGTTATTATTTTATGTTCACTTTTCAAATACTGATTGTATTTGGAAAAAGAATTTGGCAAATATTCTCATGTGTGTATAAACAATCCAATTTATGTTTATGTTGAAGGAATTGGTGCAAGGAAAAATCATTCTTTATTGTTTCTGTGCACTTGGCGGATTCACAAAAGATCAAAGCTTTATGAAAAACAAAGTTTCGAAGCAAACAAAGTGGTTTGATTGAGGAGGTTTTTGCACACCACCACCACCACCACCACCACCTTGAAGTTGTTTTAAAGAGCTGAAGACATTATTCATAACTAGATTACATGAATATCAGATATGGTAATAGAAATTAAAGCAAGGTTTCAAATCAAAACAAGAGAAGAATTTGGTAACCAAGATTTGATAGGTAGGTGTGTGTTATATAAATTTTATTTTGGTGTCAACTCTTGTGTGGGATTTTTAAACAAGGCAGAAATCAATCTGTGGCAGAAGAATTTGTGCATTTGCTGGATTCACACAGCAAATTAAATTCCATACGAAAAATGAACTTTGCATGAACAGAATTCTATTGCAGAATTTCATTGCAGAACTACCCATTTGCACTGAATTCTATTGCAACACTGCAGAGCCTACCCATTTTGCACGAAATTGTATTGCAGAATTTCATTGGAGAGCTACCCATTTGCACAGAATTCTCTTGCAGAGCCTACACATTTGAACAGAAATGTAGTGCAGAATTTCATTGCAGAGCTACCATTTGCACAGAATTCTACCGCAGAATTTCATAACAGAGCATTTTCCAGAGTCTAGACAACATTAGGGTTTAGGGTTTAGTGGGCTTGAATGACCAGAAGAAGTTGTTGCTCAGTTTGGGCGGGATTTTTTGGGTGCTACTTCCTTGCGCGGTTTTGAATTGGGGTTTTTTGTCTGTGTTTCTCAGGTTTCAGCACGCACGCACGCACCACTCATCCCACCCAACTGAGCTGTGTGCAGTTTGAACTCAACACAGTGGGTGGTGTAGCCATGGATTCTGATGTGCCCGTCGTCACAAGTGGCGATGATGATGTACCCCTTCCCATCGTCACAGGGGACATGGTTGAGGAGGAAAATAGATTGGCAGAGGAAAGAGCCAGACAAGAAGCTGCGGAAATGGATGAGGCTTTGGCAAACCAGGCTGCAATAAAGCTGGAGGTCACAGCATTCAGCAAGCTTGATGATCTGCTCAGCAAAACACAGATCTATTCTCAGTTCCTGTTGGAAAAAATGGACGACATTGCCATGGTTGGTAAATCAAATAGTCCGTGTGAACTCCATGTGTTTTGTATATTTGCAAAAACTGTTTTCTACACATCGACAGGATTCTCCTGCAGTTCACCAAGACTACTTGTGACCTGGTTTCTTTGGATGGTGCAGGTTCCAGGACAAGAGGATGCATCAGAGGAGAAGACCATCAAAGACAAGAAGCCAGGCAAAGGGAACAAGCGAAAACCTGCAGTTCAGAAAGCTGCTGCTAGTAGGGTATGACTGCCCTTTTTCCATGCCTGATTTTTGTTTAGGGTTCTGTGCCATCTTTCTTTTAGTAAGGAGATGGGAAGTTGAGGAGAGGATTCTCTACAAAAATGCAATCTTGAACAGGTTCTGAAGTGAACTCCAGAAATAATTTTTGCAAATAGAGCTGTGTATCTATCTGTACATCCTCTTTTCAAAGAACCAAAAGAACTGAGCATCATGGCATTTTGTGTATGCATGCTACTGGGGTTTTTTGATGAGTAGGGTAGGAAGAAGGCAAAGGAGGCAATGGAGTCGATGCTTGCTGCTCAAGTGAAGGAGACAGAAGCTGAGAAGGAGAGCGTTCTTGAAGGATCCGAGTTCCTGACAGAAGAAGAACGTAATTACAAAGAGCAAATGGAGATTGTGCCACTTGTAACAGGTGGGCGATTGAAAGGTTACCAGTTGAGAGGGATCAAGTGGCTCATATCCTTGTGGCAGAATGGGTTGAATGGAATTCTTGCTGACCAGATGGGACTTGGAAAAACTGTTCAAACTATCGGTCTGCTTGCACACTTGAAGGGAAAGGGAATGTATGGCCCGTTTCTTGTTGTTGCACCTCTTTCAACTCTCTCAAACTGGGTTTCTGAAGTAAAAAGGTAACTTAGGGTTTTTGGTCTCTCAACACCACCCCTCTACTATGTACTCCTCTCTCTCTGTACATACCACAACATATGAGGCTTGAACGTGTGCTTGTATGGGGGGCAAAGCTAAAATGAATTGAAGCTTTCATCCTTGCTGGCCTGCTCTTTTCTGTACTCTTTTTGTGAGGGAAATGATGGCATCCCTTTTATATATATTTAGTGTGGTCTTTATTGGCTTTAGTGACCCATGTGATGATTTAATGACACAGATGGGTGCCTAGCATGGAGGTCCTGCTTTACCATGCACCAACAAGAGATGGTCGTACAGCACTACGAAGCAAGCACATGCCTTATGGTCCACCAAAGGAGTCTACTCCAGTTATTGTTACCTCGTATGAAGTTGCCATGAACGACCGAAGATTTCTTGCCAGGCACAAGTGGAAATATATAATTGTTGATGAGGTGAATTTAAATAAATGGAATGTCTACCTATCCATTCTGTATTTCTGACTTAGTTGCTCCTTTGGACATCTGCTAGCAATGTTTTTGTTAGGTTTTCTTTTGATCTGATCTGTGGTTTAAGTTCCACTTTTGCAAGGTAAAAAAATTGCTAAGGACATGTTGCAGTTTTAAGGACTTTATTACAAGTGGTATGGCTGCATTTGTGGACCACTACAAAGCTGTTGGCATGATTGGAAAGATCTGCTTCAGAGCTCCCAGATGTGCAATCTGGCTTTTTATTCCTAACTGAATTATTCTCTTTGTGGTGTTATATCTGATAATTATGCAGGGCCACAGGCTGAAGAACTTTGATTGCCGATTATTGCGAGAGCTTAAGCAAATCCCAGCTGACAATGTTCTGCTACTAACTGGCACACCACTTCAGAACAATTTGCGAGAGCTTTGGTCTCTCCTGAACTTCATCCTTCCACAGATTTTCTCATCACTTCGTGAATTCCAATCTTGGTAATAAAGCATACCCACAATCTTCCTTCCACCCATTGATGGTTGAAAAAGTTCAAATGATGTTTGAGTTTGAGCTAGAGCCTTTATTTGTGATCTGGATTGTTTCTGCCTGCCCTGAGGGGAGTGGAAGTTTAGGAGGGTTTGCAACAGAGATCCTAGTTTGTTCAACTGAGTTTGGCACACAGGTATATTCTTGCTTTGTGCCACATGGCTATATACTGCTTCATTCCGGAGTTTGTCTTATCAACAGGTTTGACTTGTCGGAACGACAAACCAGCTCTTCCAGCAAAGAGGAAATGAATGAATCACGGCGCCTTCAGGTACAGATCTTGAGCGTGTTTGTTGCATTCTGGTATGTTTTGAGAGAGAGCTTGAAAGATGCTAAAAGAGTAAAGAGACAGGCCAACTTCTTTGACTTTCAGTCATTTCTCTTGCGGTTGCAGTTACCCACAAAATGATGTCATACTTGTACCTTGACCCACATGCACAGGTAGTGTCAAAATTGCATCACATACTACGTCCCTTCCTGCTGCGGCGTCTCAAGAAAGATGTGGAGAAAACACTTCCCTTGAAAAAGGAGATCATTCTGTACACTCCAATGACACCCCAGCAGAAAGAGTTCCATGATCATCTCATCAACAAGACACTCAATGAGTACTTTGAGGACAGAAGCAACTATCCTGGTTTGCCTCAAATTTACCTCCAGACCAGACCATGCAATTTTCCCTTCTACTTGCATTTTCCATCATAATCTTATTATGTCCCTTTGAAGTTGGAAGAGCCTCATATTATTAACAAGTGTTTTGCAATTGTTTTGCTGAACAGGTGCACAGCTCAAGTCAAAACTCAACAATGTTGTAATCCAGCTTCGCAAGAACTGCAACCATCCAGATCTGTTCACTTCTCAATTTGGAGACAGCTGTAATGTCCCTGGTTTTATTCCTTCCTAGTTTACAATTCTCATATGAGGGTTTCTTTCATCACTGAATCTCTGTGCACATGATGGGTGCAGATGAGAAGGGGGTTAGCAGTAGGTTAAGTAGCATGGCAAATTCTTGTATGGGGAGAAGGCAGCTTCATATCAATTGCTGGCTTGTTTTGACTGTCTGTTTCTCCTTGTCCTTTTGCTCTTTTTTTTACCTCTAGTTCTCACTCCATGACTTCACATGTTGGTGGGTAGTGCAGTGGACTACCCACCTGTTGATGAATTGGTTGCACAATGTGGGAAGTTGAAGCTGCTTGATCGACTGCTAAAACATTTGAAAGACCGTGGTCACAAGGTACCACCACTTCTTTTCTGTTTCTAAACTCATCTGATATCATGAAGTCTGTTTGTTCTGATTTAGTCACCAGTTCCGGTATGTATATCATCTGCCAGTTTTCCATCTTGCAATTGTCATGTAATGTACAAGATTTTTACTATGTTTTGAGCTCTTAATTGTGATCTCTTCTTTTACAGGTACTTTTGTTCTCACAGATGACAAAAGTTCTTGACATTTTGGAGTACTACCTGGGTGAACGAGGCCACAACCCATGTCGCATTGACGGCTCCGTCAGTCAAGTTGATAGGCAGCGACAGGTAGTTGGTCAGAAAGGAGGAAGGGTTTTAAGGTGATAATTGTTGAACTTAGATAACACATACTCCAGGGTAGTGGGTTTGATCATATGTCCAGTGTGGAATGGAGAAGCTGTGAAAAGTGGGTGCAATGCTTTAGCAGCTTAAGATTTGAGCTCACCCAGGTGTGTGGAGATTTGAAATTGTGTGGGGGACTTTTGACCTCTCCTGGCTTCAGAGACATCTTACACAATTTTTTCCTCAATTCAGATCAAGGAATTCAATGAAGAGAAATCACGGTTTCTATTTCTTTTAAGTACACGAGCAGGTGGCCTTGGCATCAATTTGACGTCTGCTGACACTGTTATCATCTATGACAGTGATTGGGTACTGGAATTTTCTCTAGCACTTACCTAATTTGATGCTCAGATGAACAATGTAGCTTGTCTCCTCCTTCAACTTGTAACAGGTTGTTGTGCAATTTTTGCTATCTTGAGACCAAGAAGTGTACTTATAAGGCAAGTCACTTGTGTCAATATTGCAGAATCCCCATATGGACATGCAAGCCATGGACCGTTGCCATCGGATTGGCCAGACACGTCCAGTTCATGTGTATAGGCTTGCAACTGCGCAGTCTGTGGAGGTAGGTACTTTTGTCCCAAAGCTTGTCCCTTAACAGCAGATGATGTTTAGGTACCACTCTGGAGCTTGAACTGTCATGTTCATTGGAGGGCCTCATACTTGCATTTAGAACCCTAAACCCTATGACCAGAGCATGCTGCTCATGGTTTCTGTAGTTCCAAAGCAACTCAAGCCATTGTATGAGTGTGATTCAACACCTTGATGGATGTGTCATGTTGATTTGCAGTGTAGGATGTTGAAGGTGGCAACTGGCAAGTTGAAGTTGGAGCATCTTGTCATTGAGAAAGGACAGTTCAAACAGGAGCAGGACACAATGAAGACTGCTCTAAAGGTGAGAAGAGCAAGGCTATCATGTGCATGCTCTGATTCTCTCCTGGAGAGAACATCCCTTTATTTTGGGTTTTAAGTGAATCTGCAGGTGAGGGATATGTGATACTTGTGCCAAAAGTTTTCTCTTTGCATCTCATGTCAACATGCAATTTTTCCAATTTCTCTTTTATCAGGAGTCAGACTTGCTGGCACTGCTGAAGCAAGAGCAAGATGAAGAGGAGGAGTTTGTTCAAAGTGCAGAGATAAGCGATTCTAATCTACAGATTGCCCTGGATCGTCGGGACTTATTGCTAGACTATGAAGAAGGAATCAACCCAGATGTGCAAGTGCTTCCGATGAAAGGACCTGGCTGGGAGGTGGTCATCCAGGGGGGTTCTGGTGGCAACTTGCTATCATCTATTGAAGGCTATCGGAAGGTATTGCCCGTAGACCCAACTCTATGAATCTCTCCTAGCCAGACCTTTGTCAGGTCGGGCAGATCAGTTTCAAGAGATGTAGGCTACAGCACCTGCTCACTCACTATTCGTCAGTCAACATATGTCTCAGACTTCTGATTAGGCTTGGAGAGGCAAGCATGAATTCATTAAGCTTGGGTTCATTACAGGCTTTACCTTTCCAGGAAGGTGGGATTGGCAGATGCTACTAGTTTCACACACAGAAGGAATGGGCATCCAATTGGGTGTACTTTTTTTTGGCAAACTTTTCCAATTTATGGTTTCTCACAAGAGTGATAGCATTCTTCCTCTGTGGTCTGACTTGCTAGCATGAACAATTTCCAATTATTCTTTGTTATTTTGTTGGCTCTTACCAGTTGATGGAGTCCAAATCACTCCATGTCTACTTTGTCTAAGAAACAACTACACTGCTGGTCAAACTATGAACCTATTTGATCTCTGGGTGTTGAGTGTTGGGTATTGGATCTCTGGGTGTTGAGTGTTGGGTATTCAATACTTTTGTGTTTTTGCAACAATTTTCTGCAAGAATCCCACATTCTCTTTAATACTTTCTGCAGTTCTTCTGTTTTTTTTTTGTTGGGTTTGACAATTTTGAATTATAAAGCAATATGCAAAACTGTGCATTGTGACATGATATTGTCCACTGTTGTCATATCCAATTGATTTTTTTTTGTCATCCATTATCATTATTTCCCATTCATCCTACTTTCGTTGTTCATTCTCACTGTTTCCAAATTAGTGTATTTTTATCATCCACTATCATGGATTCCAAATTCATCTCTCAAAGGTGATCCAATATCATCATTCCCTATGTTCATTTGGCCTTTTCATCAGTTATCATCGTTTTCGATCCATCCTACTGCCATCATTTATCATGAGGATTTGTAAAATTCATTCACCTTTATCATCCATTATCCTCATTCCCAAATATTACTTCGCCTTTATTGTCTGTCATCATTATTCCCAAAATTAACTTTTCCTTCATCCATTATCATTTTTTCCAAATTCATTTGAGCTTTTTCATCCATCATCATCATTCCCAAAATGTGTTTGACCTTTGTCATCTGTGGTTATCATTTTCAATTCATCGTAAGTATTATCATCCACTACATTGTTTCCATTTCATCCTACCTTTTTTTCTGAAATTGATATCTTGGCTATAGTTTTGCACTCTTGCAAAAATATTCAAATTGGCATTGGCTTGCACAATTGTATTTGAGCTTTTTCAATTGGCAAACAAGGTTTCTTCTTTGCATTTTTGGTTTATTTTGAAGGTTTGGGTTTATGGGTGATTTTCTCACATAAGTCTTGCAAGCTTAAATTTGTAAACTTTTTAAAGTTGAAACAAATGAAAGAACATCTTCAAATTCAACCAGTGTTAACTTTGCAGATTTTTGCAACCACAATTATTGGTCACAAAAAACTTGTCATTTCAAAATTGTTTATGTTGAAGTGGAAATGGCACTAATAATTTCTGAAAATTGACATGATTTTTTTGTCATGATAATGAATATTGTACTACCTTGGCTACTTCAACATGTGTCCATTGAATTTTTTTTTAAAAAATCATTTCAATAAATAGAGTATTTTTGAAGATTTTATATTTTCCTTCACAAATGGATCTTTGAATAAAACAAAATTTGAAAATTTCAACATATTTGAAAATAATATAATTAGTGTTGAAGTTGTCAAGTTAAACTATAGTAGTAAGGATGAAAATTATATAAATTTCAAAGAATGAACCACTTTTCAAGTTTGTCAAAAACATTTCTAATTCACTTTGTCCCCCGTCTTTAAGTCTTAAAACAACTTGAATCCTTATGTTTTGGGTGCTAA
>Ga0116228_10001089_pt1 | contig 22142 bp, 15 predicted proteins | sample S1TSphfallax_2_FD_89694 | JGI IMG/M metagenome (GOLD analysis project Ga0116228, IMG submission 89694) | Host-associated microbial communities from peat moss isolated from Minnesota, USA - S1T2_Fc - Sphagnum fallax MG | ecosystem: Host-associated > Plants > Peat moss > Unclassified | place...
ACCTCACCATATAGGGTTTGGGGATCTTAAGGAAGGTTTCAAAAATGCCACCACATGAATTGGGGATTTTTCATTGAACTTTCCTTCTTGCTTCCAACTCTCAAAGGGACTAACTAGGGTGACATCACTTTCACTAATGATATCTCCCCTATATGCAATGAGGGGGTGCAATAGGTGAGTCACAAACATAAACTTTTGTAGCTTTGACTTACACGAGTAGAGATGTCTAATTTACTTTCAATTCTAGAGCTCATTAGCTTTAAAACCTTTGGTATTAGCTAAAAACTAGGTTGTACTACTACCAATATTTTATAATACAAATTGTGACATCTACAAGATATGGATTTTTATACTTTTTGGATGAAGAAACCTTATTCATCTTGTTGTCACATAAATCATTTCGCATGTTTATGATAAATATATTCATTTATTATTTTTTAATATTTTGATTTTCAATTTTGCAAATGGGACCACTTGTTACAAAATAATAGGAAGACCTTAAACATGTTTATCTTTTGTTTTCAAAACTAATGAAGCTTTTAAGGTTGAAGCTTTTAAAGATTTCAATGTAAGTGGAATTTTGATGCAATACAATTCATTACCATCTCTCCTCTCTTTTTACTCCTTTTGAAATGTAATTTTACCACAATATGGTTCATTACCATTTTTCCTATCTCCTTGTCTCTTTTGAAATGTAACGATTGGAACTCAATTAATATTAAACATGGATTAACATGCACCTTCAACTAAAAACTATAAGCATTTAATAAGTTTTTTTTTTTCTTTAACCTATTGAACCAAAACATCATGACCATGTACTTGAAACATGTTCCTTTATCCTTGCATGCAATGTTATTGAGGTATATTACTCAACAAGATGAGTACTAAATTATTGGTCATTGACATTAAACACAAATTTATCCTCCCCATTTTCTAAAACATTAATTTTACCTTAAGGCCCCTTAATTTAAATTATTTCATGTTTTTAATTGACAAGATCACATATGAATTAGGTCACAAAGATTTGTCAAGGAGTTCATCCATTTTGTTCTTTTATCAATGTATTATAAATAACCATTAGGAATTCATTTCTTGCTTTTTAACAAAGTTCAACTTCCATCATATTCAATAACATTATTCTTTTTACCGCACCAATGGAAACTCCTAGTTCAAGGGGTTTCAATCCTCTTACTTTCAACTTGTTAAAATGAAGGTTATGGTTTAAGTTTTTCATTGATTGTTTGTGTTAATAACATCTTTTCATTTCTATAAGTCTCTTTAAAGTCCCCAAGTTTAATGCTTAACTAATGCCCCTTGTGAATCCATGCAACTTTTACGAAACCAAATCTTTTGTCTTTCTTTGTTTGGTTGGGTATACTACTATAGTTGTTGTTATCATGGTTTTTAGAGTGTGAGTGGCAATGGTAATGTTGACCGGTAGCTTTGCTGATAATATTGTCGTTGCTTCCTTGTGCTTAATAATTAGCACCACGTAAAAAAAGGAGAGAGAAAGTTAACTAAAGAGGAACAAAGAAGGATAAAGAGGAAAATTTTGTACTAGGGGGATTCAAGAAAAAAAGAAAGAGCAGTCCCAAGACCCATGTTCAATTCCAATTTTAATAAGAAGAGGATTAGTTGTAAGTTTAGTTGTTCCACTAGGATTGGTTGTAGGTTTAATTTTTAGATTTTTGGGGCACAATGGGCCATATGAAAGCAACCATTTTTTAGAGAAAAAGAAAAGGATGATGATGACAATAACATCAACATACAACAAAATAACAAAAGTGAAAAGGCCAAGGGAGGGTGGGTTTTTTGTAATTTTTTTTGGGTTTTGTTTTGTGGTGTGGCCTTTTTTTTCCTTTACGTTTTTGTTAAACCCAAAAAGCTTTTGAACTTGTGAATACATAATGGCCACTTATTGACTAATCATATTTTTTTAGGATTTTCCTTTGAACAAAGGATTGAATCAACAATGTTTTCCTATTATTGAAATCGGGTGTTACATTAGTTGAATATTCCAAAGGTTAAAAAATTAAATTTTTTTGGGCCCCTAATCTTTGCACAATAGTTTTCAAATGTGTATAGGTTGTGTTAAACACATAAAGTAGGGATGATAGTGTCCAAAATTGTGGCAAAATTAAGGTTCAATTATCCTTTGAAATAGGATTTACTTGTTTGTGACAATTTTTTATATTTCTCTTTTGATCTACTTAGTTTTATATGGTAATTGGCTTTATAGGTTTAAGATTATCAAATTGAAATAAGTAGTATTTAAAAAATGGGGCTTATTTTCAATTGCACTCCTAATAAACCTCTTTCTTCATGGGCACAAAACATCCCATGTCCCTTAATTCATCATGTTTCAATGACCCTCATAGTTCACATCACCCATTTTTCCTTCCACACACCACCCACTAGTTCCCCCTACCAACCCCCAATTGTTCGTATAAATGTAAAGCCCCAACACTTTCCCTATTACCTTAAATAATGCACATGTACGACCTTTTCCCCCTCCACTCTATCAGCCCCTATAGTTGCCCAATATGATCATACCCCCTAACCTACCCCCATCTTCCCAAAACACCTACAACCTCCACTTGCCACTTATGGGCATCAATTTACCTTTCGAAGGTTAACTCATCACTAGTGTTCCTATCAAGCATCCAATCCATATAATCTAAACCTACAAGACTATCCTAGACCAATACCTTCCCATACTCCCAACCCACCTAATCAGCTTGGGCTTGCGTTTTGGCATTAGATGTCCTTAAATCATTCCATCCTGGTTTTTGTCATTCTCAACTATACAACTACTACATTTCTACCACTTTACAACGTGATGTACAAGTGGCATTTTTGTTTTCCATTTGATAAATTGGCACATGGTCCCTATGATGTGGTATCTTGACATTTGTTCCTTCTATTACCCAAGTGGTGTCTTAATTTGCCCCTTTAAGGGAAGCTAATGGACATATGGAAACAAGGATTCAACTCAAACACTTTCTAGCAAGTGATTAGGAAAACTTATAGGAGGAATTTTTTTATGGGTCCAAGCTTTAATAGCAAGTTCAAATTCAATGCCTCATGCCTAACATGATCCTCCAACTCATAAACACCTTTTCTATAATTTAATCCTTAGACATACATGAAAAAACTCTTAAGAAAAATGCATTTTGGCACCATTTTTTCTTACACCCACATTTTCCAAAAACATTTCAGCTCTCACCACTTTGCATCTTGAGTCAAACAACTTCTTATGATTTTTTTTGGAAAACTACAAACCAAACCAAGACATTGAATTTTCATCTAATTCCTTCAAGCTAGCGTTCTAATGCATGCCAAATTTATCTACAAGTAGTCCTTCTAGGATGGTCTTCAAACATCTCCAAGACTATTTCACCTAGAAGATTTTGTGAGTGGATTCCCATAATTATTTCAACCTTGCTTTCATATCACACAAAGGCACATTCCACATCGAATTGCACTTATCCTTGGGGTAGCCTGCCTTTTAGCCATGACCAAACCCTTTAGTGGAGTTTGTCTATTCCCGTAGGGGAAACATTGTATCAACTCACAAGCCACACTTTATGCCTTCAATTTCATGATGTTGTTACAACACATTTTTCCCCACACTAATTCAGAATAACAACCAAAGGTGGATGTGAAGCAATAATCCATGGCATTATATGCACCTTGAACCTTCACCCTGACTCAATTGTTTTCTAGTTGGACATTGCAAATGCTTTCAATTTAGTGAAAAAAAGGGTCATATTTCAAAAACTATGTGAAGCAAGTGGGGACATCATACATTTATCCCTTGTTTTACAATCACCCTAACCATGACAATGATGTCATGGTCATCCCATTTGCCACGGGAACTCATCAAGGTCCAAATTCTTGAAGGTGTACCAAAATTTTGTCACAACATCACATTTTTTTATCTTTTTGACCTAGTCATTTTTTACAATGTAAAGTCACATTTATGGATGATTATGATGGAATCTAAAATTATAATGGTTTAAAATATAATCCTTTTAAAAAAATTGACAACTTTTGATTCATTAATTTTTATGGGGATCAACATATAGGGTTTAAAAGGATTATTGTTAAGAATATGCCTTTTTTGTCTTGTGTGGTACACCTTAAAGGATTTCCATTCATCAAGGTGATCCTTGAAAATGAGCATTATTTGCTTTAGTTCACCTCAAGGCACTACATTCTCTAATTAATCACTTCCCTTTTTGTTTATTTCCATCCATTATAGATGACATTCATATCATTGCCCCCCCTTTTAGTGTATCATTTGCATATGAACATTTTCAAACTAAATTTTGTGCAATAAGTCTTTCTATCCAACTTTTAAAACATGTAGCATGGTCCCCCTCTGGTTTGTTGCCTGACTTTGACACCCCATCCCAATTTAACACGCCATTAAAAGGAATTAAAGTCTCGGGGGTTCCATTAAACACCTCGTCATTCAAATCATCCTTCATAAAAAAAACCTTAATGGAAGATGTTCGGCATGTTGACCTTATTTCTCGACTAGGCAATGTCCAAGTAACCTTTGGAATTATAATTCATTGTTATGCACAATAACCATCATATTTATTACATTGCACACCACCCTCTCCCACCTTCATAAATTCCCTTTTTTTTTTCACTCCTTCTTCCTTCAAGTGTTTGGATGCCTGGGTCCATGGTCCTTTAACAGCCCTAAAAGACCTCTAGCCCATAGACAATCTTCTCTCCCAATAATTATAGGTGGCATTAGCTTCATACTGACATCCACCATTGCCCCAGTAACCTATTTAAGGAATTTGGCCCTTGTAGTTTTAATCATAGCAATTAGGTTCATGGTCGGCTAATGTCCTTTCCTTTTTACTACCTTAGTGCAAGTTGACAATAACACCTTCCCTTTCCTACAACACTTCAAAGTAGCATGCAATCTTTAATTACCTCTAGCATGAATGTGGTTCCCACCTTTTAAACAATTCATTGGACAACAAATGGTTTGTCTTTAAGATTCCATTTCAGAATGTTTACACCATCATACCCTCTATAACATGCTCTCTAATGGGATACTTGAGGCCCATCGTGCCCAAATTTTATCATGTTTTGGCCTTAGGGCAAATGCTTAACTTATAACTCGACTAATCTTCGCAAACTTTCAATTATCTTACCCAATTTTCTCTTTATCACTTTGAATGTGGCTCAAATTACCACATCCTTGAATTGTAGGCCTCCCTTGATGTGTGTGCACACATCCCATCAACCCTATCGATATCCACATTTTACGTTACACCCATGGCAATGAACGCATGGGGACCCATGATGTAGTTTGCGATACCTTTACTGCCATTATGCGAAATGCTAGCTTCCATGTACATAGAACAAAAACAATTACATGTGTTTCCTTCAACCAATTTATATCATCGACAAGTCAACATTGTGCTCACCAAATATGGAATTTCCACCTTAGTTAATGTTGTCATAGTTCACCCAACACATGCAAATCTACTTCTTCAATATTGCACAACTCAAGGATTTGCTACCTCCATCAATGCAATTCAAGCCAAAGAAAGGAGCTACCACAACTAACACCCCACCAATCAATTAATTCATCTCTTTAGCAATTGAAGTATTTGGATGTTTACACAAACAGGCCAATGTGTTCTTACACGCATGTGCTAATGTTATTTGGAACCTAAAAGGGCCAGAAGGCCCTCCCCTTTCTGTCTTGATTACTTTTTGCTATCAAAGAATTTCAATTAAGTCAAACAGTAGAAGTAAGCCTAGCTACTTCCCAACTTCCACCCTTTTAGGACACACACCCCATTGCCATGATTGACCTATTTACAAGTCGTTGGTTGTTGAGATGGAAAGTTTTTGATATCTAGTTTGTACTAACTTGATGCCCTTTAAATTACCCCTTGTTTTTAGTACCTATGTACATTTTTTGAATATGCGATGTGTTTAAAAAAATATTTAGTAGGGATTTGATGATGATATATTATTGGATCACATTAACTTTTTGTTTTCCTTCCTTTTACACTTACATAAGAATTCAAACTTGCAACAACACCACAAAATCAACATGCATCATGAAGATATTAATTATATATTCTACTAACTTCACATATCCACAATCACCTTCCCCATATATTTATTTCAACCACCAAAATCAATATACAAACCTCACAACTTCAAGTTATAATATAATTCAATCTTTTAATCACTTGAAATTTTCACATATGTACTTGATCTCTAGTTTCTTTCATTTTTTAATAATGTTTATTTCAACAAAAATATTATTCTATTTTTTTCTTCCTTGATGCATATCTCTATGAAAAAACATTAGATCTTAAATTCCTTGAGTTCCATTCCTTAAAAAACAAACCCCTAGAAGTTGAAAGGAAAACAAATTATGTATTTAATCAATTTCAAGCCACTTCCATAATGTTTATAATTGAACCATCTTACACCTCCAAGTGCATTCCATGATTAGTTCCATGCCACCCTTCCTAATTACCACCACCCAATAATCACCTTCACCATACCTTCAAAAAAATGATTCATGTAACACTCCCATTCAAGAGTTTTAAAGAACTTCTTATTGAATCTATCTTATATAACTTTCCAATTGCCAACCCCTTGACACGCTCCCAAGCTCTTTGATAAACTCAAATGTGAATATGAGGTGAAAACAGTGGAAGAGCAAGGATTGGGGACATGTTCCCTGGCTTGCAACACTTGGGGGGGGGGGTGGAGGGGCGTGCTGAAGCTCCGAAATGGGACTAGGAAGAATGGCAAGCACTTAATTATTCACACAAACCTGCACAAAACCAAACAACAAATTGGTTAGTGCATAGTTGGAACACTTTTGGTGCTAGGACAAGCCACGGGCAAACTTAGATTCACAAGACTCACCATGGCCCGAATTTGAGAGAAGCCACCACCTTCCCCATTATAGTATACTCTATGCCTCTCCACGAGGCCCACATCCAAATGGCATTTTGTCCAGAGACTCCCAAGTGTAAGTCCCGAAATTCTCACAATTGGGACTCCCACAACTTTGTAGGCCCTTAGCTTTGCATGCAAACCTTTGATTGAAATGAGGTCTAAGGAAAAATTGTAGCCCTTTTCAAGAGCTTTCTACCAATATGTCACATGCCACCTGCACATGAGGAAATCATGGTGATTCTTGACTTTTAGTGGTCAAGAGTCAAATTGTCAATTTAACTCCCAACCCTTCTTCTAGCCATAACCTGTGTTCCAAATGTCCAAATGGGTCAATGCAAGCCCAATTTAGACATCTACATTTCAAGCACTTTTCAATTATATAAGGAACTCGTTAATCAATTGAGTTTTGACCCCTGTAATCGTTTTCTAAAGATTCGGGACTCCATTGGGACTCCAACTCCCAAAGTGGAAGTCCCCTTGGAAGTGTGAGGGTTCATTCCCTCACACTTTCCTACACTCCCAGGAGCATGCGGCGTGACTCCCGGGCTTCCCTCTTAGCCTGCAACCTTGCAAGCCTTTGCCTTGGTCACAAGCCCAAGGCTAGGGTTGCGACACCCTTGGTTCCATTACTTACTCAAATATTTGGTTATTATCAACAATTGCATTTTCCTACAATATTAATGTTTAAATCTTATACAAAGTTCAAACCATTACCAATCTTTGCCAACCTACTAAACAAATATTAATGTTTCTTCTTCCAACCCTCTACCCATCATAATAAAATTATTTTACAAAAAACAAAAAGATTTTTTAATGATAAAAACACAATTAATATCTCATTAATATGTCATAACATATTATCAATCCAAATGGCTATACACCCATGTTTAACACCAACCAAATACTTGTTGGAGCCCAACAAAAGCCAAACCCTACCAACAAAAAAACTAGCCACCATCATCGATTACCTTTGACCAACTTCTTTATCGCTTTCATTATGTTGTGATATGTTTGGGTGTTTATTCTTATACATATTTGCTTTTTTAAATTGGTGTCTTGTATGTGAGATTTATAAGGCTTAAGTTTAAGAATATTTATTCATTTATTTTGTTCATTTATTTCCATATGAACATTTGTGTTCAAAGTAAACATATAGAATTATTTTATTGTTTAATTATATCTATATGGGACAACTCATCATTTTCTTCTCATAAAAAATATAAGAAATATGTTTGCAATTAATGCTTTCATGTTCATCCTCTTGTTGATGGTTGTGCAAATTAAAACCAACTAAACAAACAAGTCGATTACTTGCAAGGGCCCAAATGAAAATATTCCTCATCAATTTCATTATGATATTTTAAAAATCTTGTTGCATTTTATAGCTTGCACTATTTCATCAAAGTTTCAACCTTTGTATCAAATATAGGTGATCTTTAAAGCTTTCAATTGAAATGTATGCAAGCATGAATATATTTCACAAATTGCCTTTTTCTTCATCTCATTACAACATAATCATAATAGCCAAGGTTCTAAGGCTTGTTTTGATGGTAGATTTTGACAAAATTCAAATGTATATATATGTTTATTGAGGGGTGAGACATGCTCTCCTTGGCTACTATTAACTTCTTTCTTCACTTGGGAGCCTAGTTGGGGTTGTTTCCAACACTTGTTGGGGTTAATTCAACTCATTGAATAAAACATTGTTGCAAGACTACATTTGAGCCCTTCTAGTTTTTTCAACTTATGATAAACGTTTCACCCAATTCCTTTGTAACATTTCCATTAGTTTATTACTTGTGGAAGTAGCAAACTAGTTCATCATTTTTAACATTTCTTCTTGGCAAGGCATTGGTCACTAATTGTTAATCAATCCACACCAATCTTGCATGAAGGATTCACTTCCATTGTCCACTTGTTAAAGTGTACTATAAGAGATCCTTGGCAAAGGCAAGTTCCTATTTACCAAGGAAAACCCTTGATGTGAGTTCCCAAGTCCTTAGACAATAAAGTGAATTTATTATTGTTTTTGCTAGATGCTTTAATCCATAGTCCTATTAATCTTTGTTATTCATCATCCCCTTGTAACCATGAAAGGGAAAAAATCTCAACAATTAAAAATAATGTGTTGTCTTTCCATGACTTCCACAACACATTATATTTCAAAACATTTGAATACAATAAAACTCCCATGTGTGAAAACATGTAATAATAGAATCCTCATGTAGAATATGTTGAAAGAAATGTTCAACATAGAATGATGAAGAATCAAACACTTCTACACCAACTTTTATGAGCTACAAGGAGACACATAAAACTTTATTTGTTGAATTTGCTTAAAATTTCAAGTTGCCCATGCAAGTTGAACTTGTTTGTAATAGAATTTCAAATAAAAAAGGAATGACAAATGGTCGTGACCCTAATGTTTTACACACCCTAAACATCTTTGATTATAGGGTAGCCTAACTTGGATGGACACAACGGATCTCACACCAATTCCAAAATTAAATACCATGGGTTGAAATAGTTCAAAGATGGATGCCCACCTAAGATTAAAACATTGTAAAAATTGCAAAGAACTCACCATCAAAAGAAGACCAAAAAATGATAGAAAAAATTGACAATCTAAAAAATAGTTTTAAAATACAAACTATTTTTAGTTTTGATTTTCTTGTCGAAGAAAAAAAGTCATTTTTTCTTTGCATCATTCTTCTTTCTATGGAAAATCATTTTTTCCTTTAAAGCATAAGCCTTGGCTAATAATGTTTAATAATTTGTTGTCAACAATTCAAGTGGGGGGCTACTTTATTGGAATTAATTTGATGTTCAAGAATACACAAAGAAGAATACATGAAGACCATCAAAGGTCAAGACTCCAAGCTTATATTATATCTTTAAAATTGAACATAACAATTAGTTTAGATTTTGTACAAACTTGTTTTGTCATGTACATATTAGGATTGCTACTTGTTTTTTACAACAATGTAATGTGATTACTAGTGCCTCTACATGCTAGCCTTAAGCAAAAATAACCAAACAATCATCTCCTACACACATAATGTCAATAAATAAATTTTGGAAAAAATTAATACCCTTACAATCAAGGTTTCATTGTATTACTAATCAATGGTTCATAGACAAAAGGTTGATCATCTTCTCGTTAATATGTTTTCTTGAAATGGATTACGTGGTATTAAAAAAAAATCATATATTATGTAACCTGAATAGTGAACCTTTATTTAAATTATGAGATTACACATATTTTCCGATACTTTTCATCAAAGTTTTGAAGAACTTTGTTAAAATTTGACAATCATCCCTTGCACAAGGGGTTGTTATCATGAAACATAATGTTGAAATTATATAGTTGCAAAAAAAAACATTGTTGGCTATTGAGGAAGTGCCATGAAATACAACATTAGCAAAACTAATGTTTACAAAGTAACAACATCGTGTCCACTTCACAAGCATAGTAAATATTGCATGTCTCTTCCTTGTTAATTACCAAGCTTCCTCAAGAATATTTGCAATAATAATATCAAACCAACAATTAAATATGTTCCCAAATGTTTGTCAAACTTTTGCAACCGTGTAAAAAAGGATAACATTGGTAAAAATGTGGTTGCATTGATTTAGAATTTTGCTTCCCATGGCTTGTCATAAACAACCCATGTTTATTTCCATTTGAGTTAGGAAATTTTGGAAATGGGAAGAGAACATAAAGAAGTTTTTTTGTAGTTTTTAATGAATCTTTACATGACCCACACAAAATGTGGGTCCTAGTATGCCTTTTTCTTCACCATGATTAGATGGGCAAGTTCTTTGTAGCTTCAACACATAGGATTTCCATCAAGTAAGAAAATGAAAGAAAACACCTTTTCAAATATAAACATTCCTCCTTACGAAATTTCCCTTGTTGACATGGGTGACAACAAAGATGGAAGAACTCAAAAAAGGGAAGAAAAAGTGGGATACAACAAGTACAAAAGCATAAATTGATTGTAAAAAGCTCATGCAACTCTTCTTAACTTGCTACCTCTTTTACCTTTTCCTATTCCACTTTGAGCTTCCACATAAAAACCTTCATATTTTCTACTTTTCTTATAAAAGGATCATTTTCATTAGGTGAAAAGGTGGCACCCATGACTTGGGAATTTTTGTGATTATGATTAAGTTTTAATCATGTAACATGACTAAACCATGTTTACAATTACATGACTAAAACATGTGATTGGATTCCAAAACTATGTTTGATCAAATAACAAAATGTATTGAACACATCAACAAGTTGATAAATTTTTATATTAAAGAATTCGTTGGTTAGGTGCATGCACTTAGGATCAATATATTCATATTTACCAATAAGAAAAAATCATTTTAGATATAATTTAAGGATTTCCAAAAGTAGCCCCAAAAGAAATAATTATTCGAAATAACTTATGATCATCAATAAATTATGAATGATTTTAAATATTGTGATTTTGCATATGATTATAAAAATAACTTAATTTGGCATCATGCCATTGATTTTTTTTTTTTGGAACTAATACGAAAGTACCTTCACATTAAGTTTTGCATAGGTTTGGCCTTAGTCAACCTAATTTTATGTTTTGTCAACTTAGGTTTAACCTAAATTTAGCCTCCAAATGTAACCTAGGTTTAGCCTTTATATTTAACTTAAATTTAAATTAGATTTAACATTTATGTAATTAAAAATTTAACCTTTAGGTTTAGCCTTTAAATTTAGTTTAAGTTTAAACTTTAAATTTAACCCACAAATTTAGTTTCTAAATTAAGTTTAAATTTAACTTTTATGTTTAACCTTTAGGTTTCACTAGGTTTAACCTTTAAGTTCAACCTTTAGGTTTAACATAGGGTTAGCTTCTACATTTAGCAACTAATTTAAACTTAAGTTTAACATAAGTGTAGCCTTTAGGTTTAACCTAAAAGTTTAATTTAGTTTTTAAGTTTAGCCTTCAAGTTTAGCTAAACTTTATTTTTTAAATTTAACCTATAGGTTTAATGTAGTTTTAGTCTTTAGGTTTAATTGAGATTTAATTGAGGTTTAACCTTTAGGTTGAATTCAAGTTTATTTTATAAGTTTAGCCTTTAGGTTCAATTTTGTTTAACCTAAATAACCATAGGTTGAATTTAAGTTAACCTATAATAGCTTTAAAAAATGTAGGTTAACTTAACACATTTTAGCATGGGCTAAATTTGATGGGTGGGCTAAGTTAGCTTAGGCTAAAATATGTTTTAATGTTTATAATTTTGTGATGATTAATTATGTTTCAAATAAAAAATAATGGTGCAATTATCAATGATTTGAACCTTCAAAGTGAAAATGAAGGGTTCAAGTCCTCACACTTGCAATATAGAATTACTTAAGTTCTTTGTTTAAGTAACTTTTTTAGCCTATTTTTAATTTGTTTTTACTCTAGGCAATGTAAGCTAAGCTCCTAGGCTAGGCTTCCTATGCTTTGGTTTCCACATGGCACCATATGATTGAACCAAAACAAACCAATTCTAAGTTCTAGGTTACCATGTGGTATCCAATAAGTGGTCAATATTTTTTAAAAATTGGAATAGGTTGCCATGAAGCAATTCATAAATGGACAATAAATTTTTGGATTTAGCTTAGGCTACCACATTACAACAAGGAATTCATTTTTTAAAGTTATAATTTATATTTTTAAAAATCTCAATTGTTGAATGCATCTTCCAAGACTATTATTTGATTTAATATTACAAAATTTTATAACCATGATCGCATAATCTTTCAACATTGTGATCATTCATCCATGATTAAAGTCATGAAAATGATATGGAATTACATAAATGATTAATATCATGTTTCTATTAGATGGCATAAACAACAAGTTCAAATCAACTACATAATCATATGATCGTTAAGGCATATGCAATTAAAGTTTTAAATCCTAAGTGGAGTCATAAATGTGGCCTTTTGGCATAATGTTTTGAAAGTGACATCCTATAATTCCAAATAAATTTTATCAAAACAACAAAAAATACATACATCACATGTTATAACTAAAATAAATAATGCATTCACCACCTTGTGCACACATAATCTTGACTCCACATTGGACTATTGAATGACCTCATGACAACTATCCTCAAAACTCACTTAGCTCAAATTTGCAAGGTACTAAAGATTTACCTAATCAAAGCAAACACATCCACATTCACAGTTGCATGTGCCAAGTCATATGACATGCCATGATTAAAAACACAAGTAGCCTTTTTCAAATTCAGCACAATGCCCATAAAAGGAACCAAAATAATGGCTATGTATTTCACCTTTTCTAAATATTGCCTTTTATGCCTCATGACATTACAACAAACCAATAATCACAATGACAAGGCCATCCAGTTCCGGATACCCATAATATATAATCAAACATATATGGAATAAAACATTATCACCCTCTTTTTAAAAACCCAAGATAGAAAATAATATATTTATTTTTTCATGCAGTACAATGTATGTTGAGTTCATTTCATCATCTTGGATTTTTCCATAATGTCAACTTGAGTTTCACCTTCTTTTCTCAATATGTAGTCAACTATAAAAAGGTGGCCATGAGAAGGGCGTACATACAACTAGCATTACTTATCAAAGAAAAGGGCATTACCATTGTAGGTCGTGTAATTAAATACAAAGATTATCAATTCACAAAGTTGGATGAAGTTTGTTTTAGGCCCTTGTAGAAATATTTGTGGCAATTCATGAATGAAAAACACCAATATCGTTTCTAGATTATGTGACAATTCAAACTTGATGATGCATTGCTTTTACTACAAATCTTGCAATACATATAAATAAACACATTATATCATCTTCATTGTAAGAAAACATGACCAAAAAAACCTAAAAAAACATTACCACATCTTAGGCTTCAACATGTGTGACAAATGTGTGTCTCATTTATTTGTAATTTTGTAAGCACTAAAAAGATTTGAAAGCCTTCATTAAGAATGGTAGTGATTAACCAATCAAAACTTGAACAAATAATGCTTGGATAAAAAATTTAAAACATCACATATAAAATCTCCCGCATATATTGTTCTTTAATTTTGAAGCCCTTATAGATATATAACAAAATGTTGGACACCAATATCAAAAAGTGATTGTCAAAAGAAGTCAAAATATACCCCATCCTAGACTCTTGGGCAACGTGGTTGTGTTCAAATGCAACATGTTTTTTTGAATTGCACCAATACATAAGTAAATTATAAATAATATATAAATTTGTTATCTTGACATTGTTGAAATGTGTAACAAGGAATGTCACATGTTGAAAAAAAAAGTTAGGAGGAGGAATTCATGTCAACCAGAACAAAAAATGAAACAATAATCAAATCAAATAATTATAGCACATGTATCAAAAGAGACAGTCATTGCTACAAAGGGAAGATGGTGGAACAAATGGTGGATCATTTCTACACATAACTGAAAAAAAGTCCCTACATGAACACGAGAAACATGTATTATGATTCAATAGTGAATCAAACCCACAATCACTTGTAGGGTGCCCATGTGTCCTAACCACATAAATATAACCTTCAAGTTTTATGATAACACATGGAAATAAATAATATTATCTAGATCATAACAAAGAAACGACCCATGACAAAAAGTTGATTAAAAACATATTATATCACAAAGTTAGCATCTCATGACTTAGTAATGGAAATCGTGCAAAATTTGTTCATTCGCAATTCGTATGTTTCACACATTGATATTGTGCATTGAAAACACATTTGACGCACAAATTTATAAGGAGATGTGAAATTTGTGTGACATTTATTCATTCATAGGTTTGTACTTCATTTATCAACACATTTATTTATGTGTCACCCAGCACATGATATTCGTGTGTAAAATGTACAAACCTATGAATGAACGAATTTCACACGATTTTCATTATTAATTTGTGGCATGCTAAATTTGTGATGTAGGGTGTCAACATACAACTTTATGACATGTTTGAACAAAGGATCTTTTTTGTTGAAAACAAGTAACAATTGCATTTATATTGACATGCATGTGACATATATTCCTTTGAGTTTCCACCTTGCAAACAATGTGATTGGTATGTAAACATGCACAATAATGCATAGTCAAACATAATGTAAACTCATCTAAAAATTTTCAATGCTAGAACATTAGAACTAACACCTAAAAATGTAAACATAACCAACAAAATAAAGTGTAAAAATGGATGTTGACATAAATGCTACAAACATAATTGAAATCGTTAAACATACCAATTACATTGACAGACATAATCATCAAATCCTCCATGTAAATTGCATGTACTTCTTTCAGATGTTTAAAATAATTGTTTGAAACGTTATCACCAAATAATCATTGATTAGTTTCATCAAATTGTGCAATTGATTACATTTAGTGTGGTTTATAAAAGGAAACCTAGATCACATGTACTAATATCAAGGTTCTAAACATTTCTTTAGAAAAAATCCCTTCCTATTTTCTCCTATGAATATTATATTATAACATCCACATATTCATTTAAAGATTGCCCATTTGTAATTGTTGATGCCAAGCTTTAAAACTCAAATAATAATGAAAATCCATGATAACATCCCCACTAATGTCATCAACTCCCAACAATGGTAGAGGCCAATGTCATACATTAGTTAATGTACTTAATATTGTTCACAAGACCAACAATACTAAGAAAACTTGACCATGATGTTCTAGCTAGCTCAATAAAGTTTTTAAAAACTTGAATATGTAAGGTAGCAAAACCATTGGAATGTTAGGATAAGGAAATAAATAGGTCAGCTACGCTTCAATTTAGGTCTATGACATTTATTACACATGATCACATATGAAAGAAATAAAACAATACAGAACACATTATGGGTTTTTTACTAGTCAAAGAAATGACTATTGTCCTTTTCAACTACAATTGTCACTACTTAGTCACAAAAATCACTATGTAGTTGCAAAGGCCATTGAGATGTCATGTGATGTCATGGTTTTGTGACTATAGTTAATATGACTAGTGGGTTTTTTTGGATAGATTTATTTTTATTTTTGAAATTATAATAATATGCTCTAAATATATTAAAATTAGTTAATTAAAAAAACCTTGACTTTTGTGACTAGAATAATGACTTCTAGTTTCACAACATGATGATGTGGCATTCCACATGCACATGATATTAAAATTATTCATTATTAATCAACATGATGACCCATACACTACTTTGGATAAAACAAGGCATTTATTGGTTGGTCATTATGTTAAAAATGATGTCCAATCCTTCAATATAGCTCTTTACATTGCAAATCCAAAAACTTTACACTCACTACAACAAATCATGTCTTTTGAACTAGACAAAAAAATGATTTTTTTTCCAATTATATTTATAACCACTCAATCATAATAATCATTAAGTAATGGCAAAAGGCATCAACATGCCACATGGCATCATGGTTTGCAACTATAGTCAATATGACAACTTGTTGGTTTTTTTGGTAAATTATCATATTATTATTTTTCAATTTTTGTTCATTAATTAATTAGTTACAAGAACCATCCACCTTTGTGACTCATAACAATTCAATATCCAATGATGATGACATGGCATGTTATATGCCAACAAGATGACGTGGTCCTATTTGTCAACATCATGATTCATATCATTGATTTGATGAATTAATCTCATTTATTAACTTTTTTTTTTTTTGTTCTTTGCAATTAATAATGATTCGGTCTCCCATGTGATGATGACATGGCATACCATTTGGTAACAAGGTGTCACAAATTTTCATGGCCATCCATGATTTATTGTGACACCATAAATTTTTTGTGTGTCTTGAATTTATGGCATCAATATTTGTCATGGCATGCCATAAGTTTTTGTGTGCCATGATGTTTTTGAAGTCATGAATTCACATGTATGTGTATGTGTACTAATCAATTTATTATTAATTTGTAATTATGACTACATATTAATGGTCGTTTTGAAAAATGTGACACATAATTCGTTGACTTTTAAACTATAGTTAACACCCTAACTTAGGTTAACATACCTATTAAGTTAACCTATGTATCTAAACTATTTAATAAGAACCTACTTCATAATATAGGTTACCTTATAAATTATTTAACTAAACATAAAAAAATTACTACATTTAATATGTTTAAATATATTTAGAATAAGTTAGGATGTAATAATAGGTTAACCTAGGTAGGTTCTTAACTTTAAGTTTTTTGCCAAGTCAACTTAGGTAGCCTCATTACAAAATATTTTATCAAGTTTGTAACCACTTCAGGTTTGTGCAACCAAATGTGATTGACATGACTAGATGTCATATAATATTTATCCTAGGTTAATTTATTTTTTAGCCTAATAATGCCTAGATTAACCTAGGCTAAGTTAGTAAGTAGTATAGGTTGACAAATTAATTCATTTAAGTCAACCTAGGGAGGTTTAGGACTATGTTAAGTTGGTAGGTAGTAGGTAGGTTGACCTAGGATAACCTAGGGTGGCTAAGGTTAATTCAAGGCTAAAACTTTTGAGTTTTATAACTTTGTGTTAAATATAACTAATGTAAAAAAATATGGTAGTGCAATGGATGAGGATTTGAACCCCAAAATGAAGATGAGGGGTTCAAGTCCTCATTCTTATAACCTATGATACTTAGGCCAAATTTGGCTTAGGTTAGGTAGTCGAATATATAGGCTTCTTGGGCTAGGAGTCCGATGTTTATTTTTATTTAAACCATTTAACCTAGGTTAGGTAGCCTAAGTTGCCTAACATAGGTAGCTAACATAGTTAGATTAAACTAGATTGCCTAACCTAGTTAGGTTAAGCTAAGTTGATTTTTGGCTACATGGGTTAAACTAGGTTGACTTTTGGTCATGTACAATGATTCATAACATGTTTATAGATTTTTTACACATGTCACCCATCCATCAAGGCATCTTTTGTAACATTTAGTTGAATAAAACGATTAAGTTGAAATGACATGCACTTTACATGTCATACCAAGGTTAATGATGACATGAAATTTCATTATTATAAAAAAAAATTAAAAATCTTAATCGTTAAAATGACTAGGCTTTGCAATTGAACATCCCTTGCAACTAAATGGGTGAAATGACATGGGTTTAACAACTCATTAGTCAATAGTCACATATGTCTTTTTAAATTAATATGTAGTTGTAAAAGCTAATCGTAAAACCCAAAATGTGTTGTTGTGATATATGAATGTTGACATACTTGTTTGAAATTTCAAACTAACCCAAGGTCATATAACAACACCATGATGTTTAACAATTCCTTCTTTTAGTTAACCTTTGAAAGCTCCTTAATAAGCTTGAAACCAACCTTCTTATACATGTGTAACATGCAATATTTAACACCTTCAAAAATGATATCCATTTTTCCACTAAAGTTAGCTTTGCCTTCCACATGCCCATCACAAGGTGGGCGTTGTGATTATTGTTAAAAAGACTACCGACCTTTTCATTAAAGCTAGTTGAGCTAGTAGTAAGAATTTTGGTTGGAACTTTAAAAGAACTTAAATCATTGTCACAACTTAATCCACTAACGATAACTTAAAAATAATATGTAAGCAATAGTTTTCCCCCATGTTGAATATGGTCACCTCCATCATCCACGTTATTTTCCTCCCATCTTTTTTTATAATATCCACCCCAGTAGGATAATTCGTCCCAAGATGATTGAATGTCCCACCCAATTATGCAAAATTAATGAAAATATCCTCCTTTAAAAAAATGTTCCAAAAAAATTCATTTGTCTTCCCTACATGTCATAAAATGACCATACACTTGTGAACCTTTGGTAATGACAGTTACTCACTTCCCAACAATACAAGCCAAACTATACACTAGATTTATAATTCTTGATATTGTATGTTTTAGCTCAAAGATAAGACTTGAAAGTCAACATGCTTATGAAAAAACTCCACTATTTTTTGAACGATCCTTGGTCCTTTCCACAAATTCACTACCCACCTTTCTTATCCCAAGGCCTTCGAACAAAATCAATAATAACATAAAATACATGGAAATGAACATGAAGTTGTTTGAAAGACTTAATGGTGCCATATTCTTGTTGGTCCCATGGTATTTGCACATCAACAATCACGAAATCTTTGGAAAACCACCCTATACACATGTTGTTTTGATTCAATCAACGAAAACAAAACAAATTGAAGGAGGCAATGACAAAACTCCCATTAGAACTCTTCCACTTGCATTACCATTTCATACATCCCAAAACATAAGATAGTTGTAAGAATCAATATAGGAGAATTCCCATTTGCAATACATAGCCCACACCCAAGCTTTTTATATTCACAAATATATTCATGAATTGTTTAGGGATTCATCTTGACAATTCCCTTTGATAAAACATTTGTTGCATGCTTCATTTTATTTTTAAAACATGAGTCCTTGTACAAACCTAGCCTCCAGACAATGGGCATCAAAGCTTCAAGATCATTTTTGTTGGGGCCCTTTTGGGTGAACAAAACCTCCAAGCGCAAGTTGAACCCTTTATAAATTCATCATGATGCCATGCACTCATATTAATTTAGCAGATAACAAGTTAGGTCAAAGTATGGATAGGCACCAATGTAAGGCTATTTGACCAATACATATGGGGACATGTGATAGCCATATGCAAGTGCTTCCATCAACGTGGGGGTCACAAGAGATTCATCTATAACCACATGGTGTGCATACCAAAGGGTATGTAAATTTGAAATATTATATCTTATTCATACCTTTGATATATGAAAGACATATTTATATTCAAGAAGGGGTACATGCAAAGAAATGAATAAGAATAATGAGGGTAAGTAGGTTATGAAACTTGTATATATAATCAATTTGTAAGTGTTTCCAATTTTGCCAATGTCTTGGGATGTGTTGATGCCAAATTTGCCAATCTATTGGTGTTTCTATTTTCACCAATTAGTTGAAATGTGCGATTAACAAATCATTGGACATGTCAATCAATCCTACACATAAAGTGGATGTCTAATTCACAAATGCTTCACAAATTTCTTTAGTTACACCATTTTAGGGGTGTGTGTGTTTAGGATTAAGTAATTGAACTTTATGTTTCATTAAATGATGCAAATTTTTAATGTGTTTGTGCATGTTTGTACTTAAGGATGAATTGAACATTTTGATTTTTGCATCTTGATATGGGATTTGGATGAAAGCACATTACATGGGGGGGTCAAAATTTTATATACATTTTCAATATCAATGTAATCAAGAGCCAATTGCCTATCTTCATTCTATTTCCCGCTTGGGGACGAGGATGATCATTCTTTGGTTTAAAATTGGGGGCATGTGACCTTGACCTACATAGTTGTGGTGGTTGTTAAAAGATATAGTGTGATAAGTTATAGAGTTTTTAAAAATAACTCAATCAATATGCCATCTTCCTTGAAGGCTTTCCCTTTTAGTAGAAACAAGATTGCTTTAATGAGTTCTTCATGTGAAATGAGGTTGGTGAACTCCACACATGAGGGGGGGACACTAATAAAACAAAGTAGAAAATATGTGAATAAAAATATAAGGTGCAATATATTGGTTGTTGGATTAAAATAATAAGTTAATTAGTTAAAAATAGGGTACATTTTATTCAAATAATTAACTTGATTATAATATAGGGTGTGTAATAATTTGAAATAATGGATTATAATTAATATAGAGTGACTTTACTGTGTGTGCGTGTAATAACAATAATAATAAGGTGATAAAAAGTAGGTTGGACAATTATTTGATTCCCCCCTAAAAATGGTCAATTGATGCATGTAGATCCCAAACTTTACACTAAGTGTCCACTTGGGGCACATTCATGCATGTTGTTATTTTGAATGAAACATTTTTTTAGCATTATATCCAGGTTGTCTGGAAATCCATAGTTAATGCGTTTACTTGATATAATTGTTTATAGAAGTTGGAAATGATGTTAGAGAGTTCAATCTGGGTGTTTAATTTTCATCTAACAATTATTGAACCTTACACAAAGGTCTTGCCATGTTGGTCTTATGAACATTTTTTTTTTTCTAAAACATCAATTGTTGAACTTGTGTTAGTTAGATTTAGAGGCATTAATTTGCATGTTAAGTTTCAATTGCATGATGTCCATGAGTTGTGATTGAACCTCAAAGAGGGATCTGTGCAATTCCTTGTTCTATGGGTTAAGTTGGAAGTTAGATTCCACTAGGAAGACCATTTGAAAGGTGGTGGAATTTTTGGGTTTTTTTCTTCGTGTGAACATTAGCCAATGCAACATTGTACTTGTGGACATGAAGTAGCACATGCCCCATATTATCCATGGGGCGTACCGCTAAACCATTTTTTCTTGTTAAATTGCTAATTAATAGTTTTTCTTGGTCCTTTTGGTTAGATGTTGGGATGAACTTTGCTTGGAGCAATTTGGGGTGGATTGTTAGTGTGATTAACAAATGGTTGGAGATGTTGTGAAACAATAGAAACATTCCCATGGAGCCACCTATTTGTTTCTAGCCTTTTTGAAACATAAAATCAGTTTATGTGAAAGACCACTACTTATACAACTTGTTTCCCATCATCAAAGGTGAAAAATTTGGGCATAATCCTTTGAAATGAATCACATTGCCATGTGTCCTATACACCCAACTTGAGTGTGAGCATATGCTAATGTTGCAATTTAAATCTTCTCATTATATGGTTTCCCAAATAGTCAACATGAGTTAGTTGTTTTCGCATGTTAAAATCCCCTTTCAGGACCCAATGATCCACCTCCCAGTTTGCTTCTATGATGCATTTCCCAAGGTGTTTCCAATCCTTTGATATGAAAATTGTGTGGATGATGATGATGATGCAAATGCACTTGTGAAAAGAAAGTTGGATCTTTATGTATTGAGCTTAACCATTTGTTAGGATGCCTTGATCAACAACAATGGAATTCTAAATTGGTAATATTAGAATTTTTGTGCATGTCATGGTATGTTTCAATGTTTCCCTTCTAATGTTCAAGTTCTAAAACAAAAAATTGTTTATTAATTATAAGCTAAAAATTAGTTTCCAACACCCAACCAAGTTGAAGTGGTGTTCTTGAACGAGGATGAATTGAGGAGGTGGGTTAGAGTG
>Ga0116228_10001090_pt1 | contig 22136 bp, 24 predicted proteins | sample S1TSphfallax_2_FD_89694 | JGI IMG/M metagenome (GOLD analysis project Ga0116228, IMG submission 89694) | Host-associated microbial communities from peat moss isolated from Minnesota, USA - S1T2_Fc - Sphagnum fallax MG | ecosystem: Host-associated > Plants > Peat moss > Unclassified | place...
ACGAGAGGCGCTGGCTTTGGTGGACGTGCGAGTAATCGATCACGTCATCGTCACGGGAACCGGCTTTTTGAGCTTCGCGGAACGTGGATTGCTCTGACCTCTGAGGCAGCTGGTTCCTGCTTCGGTGGGAACCAGTTCCGTTGGCCAGCCCCTGTCGGTGGTGGCGGCTCTATTCCACCGCGGCAATCTGCTGATGTCGCGCTGCCAACCAATGGATACCGCCGTTTCTATCGCGCAGCGTCAATACAATATCCACCGGGGTCATGGATCGCCAGTGTGGCCCGTCATGAACTAAAAACTCACGACTTGATCCATTGGATTCGCCCACGGTCTCTTCGATTTCGCTCCCGTTCCACATCTGACTCTCTTGAAGTATCCAGATTGCTTGGATGCGAAGCGCTAGCGGAAGCGGTGTCCCGTGTTCCGAGATCAATCGGAAGCCAACATGCATAGGTCTGCTGTCCGATGTGGTCAAACCTATGTTGGCATCTCGGGTGGCGGCCATTGGCATTCGGTTCTCCCAAGGGAAAGCCAGTATGCGTATGACCGTATTATCGAGAAGAAGGGTTTCCGGAGCGTCTCGAAGATCCTGTTTCAATTGTTGGGTCGGTACGCTGGTCGCCCCCAACGTTGCCAACTTGCTCGTCTCCGGGGTCGATGCGGGAGACTTCGCATTCAGTATCGTGATACCGTTCAACAGATATTGATCGCTCGAAGTCAGAGTCTTAAGTCCGCGATAGGACCAAATCAGAAACAGGTCCTGGTTGCGCGGCAGTTCAGTAACAGGCAAGTAGCTTGCATCAATCGTTCCTTGCATAGACTCCCCTGGGCGGATGGTATCCCGACCCGGCGGAGGTCCAATACGAGACCCAAAAAATGGAGGCGGATCTTTGGGTCGCCCCACCACCGTCCCGTCGGCGGCAACAGCGATTACCGAGAACCCATCCGCATTATCCCACGGTAACGTTTGATGATCGACGTCGATCGCCCTCCCAGATACGTTTCTGAGAACGCAGCGCAGAACCGCTCGTTGGCCGTAATCTTCTTCGTGGATCTCAAGGCTGACGTCGCGAGGTGTGGGCTGCCATGTGTCTGCAAGGCCACGCACCAACTGCTCACGTTGCGGTTGCGCGTTTTGCTTGCTGCAACCGCCAACAAACAGCGAGAGCGTGAATACGATGATCACCGTGCGCATGTGCTTAAATTGGCTTCCCGCCGAGTTGTACGGGGAAGCTTATACCAAGACGCCAATAGACGGCTTTCGAGCTGAGCTACCGGCGGTTCCAAATAGAGCGTCCCAAGTGCGCACTGTGGTTGACTCGCTTATCCTTGCGCAGTATGTACTTTCCAGATTTCAGCCATTACGTCTATGGGCGGGAGTTTCCGGAGTCCCATATTTTGAATGTTGGATGGCTGTTCAAGGAGCATGCCTTTACCCGAGGTCCGTCGCCAGAATGGCTCGTTATCCGTCTGCGGGACCGGATTGCGGCACCCGTCAATCTTTTCCGCGGAACTCACGCATGCGAGTTCTGCCCAGAGCCGCCCACAAAGACACTTCCCGGCGGCATCAAAATTGCTGACCACCCCAAGCACACCTTGGGCAACGGGGAAATACGAGTGCGAGCGTTGGACGGGAAAATATATGTTGCACCCGTGCTCATCTGTCACTACATCGAGTGCCACCAGTATCTTCCGCCTTCGGAATTCATCGAAGCTGTGGAGGCCGACTTGCCACAACCAGTTCTGCGAAACGGTGTTTGGCGATGAACCCCCCGACTCAGCCGACCCGCGTCGGCTGCGAACCGTACTGACCCGCAATAATGTTGAGCACGGACGAAGCAAAAGCTGAAATTACAAGCGGTAGCCGAGCGCGCTACACATAACTATCCGCTCCACATAGGTCGAGGTACAGACAACAAAACACCTCGTGGCCGAGGTCGCGCAGCCGCGCGATCAGAAAATCCCGCGTGACGCGCGGGCTCGCGAGCGCCGGTCCCGTGCGCAGGCGATCAGTTTGCGCAGCGAGCCGAAACTCTGCAGCACGTCATGGGATACTTGCAAGGCGGAGCGCCCACGTGTGCCGTTGCCGAAGAGCACCGTGAGCAGTTCCGCATCCGAGAGCGCTTGCGCGCCCTGCGCGAGCAGCTTCTCGCGCGGTCGCTCGTCGATGGGCCAATCGGGTATCGTCATGGGGCCTCAGCATGGCGCCCTCGGTCGCGCGTGGCCAGCCGCATATCGCGGGCGTGCGTGCAGATTCAGCGCGAACCGGAGCTGCCGAAACCGCCGGCGCCACGCTCGGTCGACGAGAAATCCGCGACCACTTCGAAGTCGGCTTGGATGACGGGCACGAACACGAGCTGCGCGATCCGATCGCCGGGCAGGATCGTGAACGACGTATCGCTGCGATTCCAGCAGGAAACCATCAGCGGGCCCTGGTAATCGGAGTCGATCAGACCGATCAGATTGCCGAGCACGATACCGTTCTTGTGGCCTAGGCCGGAGCGCGGCAGGAGCACGGCCGCGAGCGCGGGATCCTCGACGAAAATCGAAATACCGGTCGGGATCAGTTCGGCGCGACCGGGCGCGAGAACCAAGGGCGCGTCGATGCAGGCGCGCAGATCCATGCCGGCGGAGCCTGCGGTCGCGTGCGCGGGCAAGGGAAACTCAGCACCGATGCGCGGGTCGAGAATCCGCATTTTGATGAGTCGTTTAGTCGCCATGTTGGCGGGCGGTTCAGCGCCGCACGCGCCGGCTGCGCACGCGATTGCGCGGCGCCGGCGGTGTCACGGCCCGCCTCTGGCGCGCATTGCGCCGCGGGCCCGACGCGGTCGGCGGCGGCAGCCGTCCTGCGATCAAGGCGATGAGTTCACGGGCAACTTCGATCTTCGGTGCGCGCGCAATTTCGGACTTGCCGCCGGGCCACAAAACGGTCAGGGCATTGTCCTCGCAGTCGAAGGCGATGCCGTCGCCAACATGGTTGGCGGCGATCATGTCGAGGCGCTTGCGCTTGAGCTTGCCGCGCGCGTTGCTCTCCACGTCGTTCGTCTCGGCGGCGAAGCCCACGACGAACGGACGCTTGGCCATGTCCGCCACGGACTTGATGATGTCCGGCGCCGCTTCCAGATCGAGTTTCACGGCAGTGCCCTGCTTCTTGATCTTCTGCTTCGCGACGCTGACCGGTTGGAAGTCGGCGACCGCTGCGGCGGCGATGAACACGTCAGCCTCCGCGACATGCCGGTGCACGGCGGCGTACATGTCGCGTGCGCTCTCGACGTCGATGCGGGTCACGCCGGTCGGTGTCTGCAGTTGTACCGGGCCGGTCACGAGCGTGACGTGCGCTCCGGCTTCCCGCGCTGCCGCGGCGACCGCGAAACCCATCTTCCCGGAGCTGCGGTTGGTGAGATAGCGCACCGGGTCGAGGCGCTCGCGCGTCGGCCCGGCAGTGATCAGGATGTTGAGCCCGGCAAACAGACCGGCGTTGGGCGGCGGCTCGAGCAAAGCCGCGGCAAGCTGCTCCGGTTCCCACATGCGGCCGGGGCCCACTTCGCCGCAGGCCTGGTCGCCGCTGCCGGGCCCGAGCACGCGGATCCCGCGCGACACGAGCGTCTCGACGTTCGCCTGCGTGGCCTTGTTCGCCCACATGACGCGATTCATCGCCGGCGCCAGCACGATCGGCGCCTCGGTGGCGAGACAAAGCGTCGTCAAGAGATCATCGGCACGTCCGCCGGCGAGTCGCGCGATCACGTCGGCGCTCGCCGGGGCGACCAGCACGACCTCGGCCCAGCGCGCGAGCTCGATGTGCCCCATCGCGGCCTCGGCCGCAGCATCCCACAAGTCGCTGCGGGTCGGTCGACCGGAGACCGCCTGGAACGTCGTCGCCGAGACGAAGCGCTGGGCCGCTGCAGTCATGACGACTTGTACGTCGGCGCCGCGACCGATCAGACGCCGAACCAGGTCAGGACTCTTGTAGGCTGCAATTCCGCCCGTCACGCCCAGCAGGATGCGTTTCCGCGGCGTCAATGGATGCCCTTCAGTTCCTTGAAACGCGTGATGTCGCTGTCGAATTGCGCGCGCATCGTCGTTTCCTCGTTCTGCTTTTCGCGCAAGTTTTGTTGCTGGGTCAAAATGTCGTTGTCCATGCGCACGAGATCCTCGGCGACTTGGTCCGGCATCGGCGCGGCCTTCGGGTCGTCGCTGTACGGTCTGTAGCGCAGGCTGCTTTTCTCGAGTTTGCTCAGCCGGCCGTTCAAGATCTCGAGGAACTGGTTGGTCACCTTCATCTGGTCGGACAACAAGGACAGGCGCTGATCGCGCAATCGCTCGATCTCCTGGAGCGAGACATAGGTGTTCAGTAGATTTTGATCGCGATGCCGGAGTTCCTCCGCGGAGAGCCGTTTCTGTTCCTCGGCGGCCTGCTGCTCCGGCGACTTTTGTGCATCCTGATGTTCGATTTCCACGCCCTGGCCGTTGATGACGTCTTTTTCCTGCGCGGCGTATTCGGGCGGGACCACATCGCCGTAGTGCACCTGGCCCTGGGAGTCGACCCATTTGTAAAGCCGGCGGCTCGACGACGACTGTTGCGCCTGCACGTCGAGCGCGACCGTCAACAGCAGCACGGCGGCAAGGATCCGGGTGATGGTCTTCAAGGGTTGCCTCCTCGGAAACTTAAGTTGCGCATTGTGCGGGCCTATGCCGGTCATTTCCAGGGCCCGGCCCTCAATCTGGGACACCATAACGATTTCGGTAGACCTCCATGCCGGAAAGTTCTAATTCGCCCCCGACGAGGCGCATGTGCGCGATCAGATCCGACAGACTCAGGATCGCGACCACGGGTATTCCGTATTGCACCCCGACCTCCTGTACCGCGGACAGCGCACCCTCGGCACCGCGTTCCTGCCGGTCCAGGGCGAGCAGCACGCCTGCCGGGCGCGCACCCGCCGTACGGATGATCTCGATCGATTCGCGGATCGCCGTGCCCGCCGTGATGACGTCATCGACGATCAAGACACGTCCCGCGAGCGGGCTGCCGACGAGGCGACCGCCCTCACCGTGGTCCTTCGCCTCCTTGCGATTGAAGGCGAACGGCAGGCTGCGTGCATGCCGGTCCGCGAGGGCCGCCGCCGCTGCCGTCACGAGCGGAATCCCCTTGTAGGCGGGACCAAACAACATGTCGAAGGCAAGCCCCGACTGCGCCAGCGCGTCTGCGTAGGCGCGTCCGACCGCGGCGATGGCCTCGCCCGTGTTGAACAACCCGGCATTGAAAAAGTAGGGACTGAGGCGACCGGACTTCAGCTTGAATTCGCCGAACCGCAAAACGCCGAGTCGCAGACACAGCGCGATGAACTCGTTCTTGTAGCCGGTATTCATACGCCGGAGTCTCGCAAGGGAACGGCTGCGCCGCAAGCCGCGCCGTGCTGGTATCATCGCGCGCCATGCGAATCGTGACCTTGAATGCGAACGGGATCCGTTCGGCCGCTGCGAAGGGCTTTTTCCGCTGGTTGCGCACCCAGGACGCCGACGTGGTTTGTGTGCAGGAGACCAAGGCCCAGGTCGAGCAGCTGACGGACCCGATGTTTTGGCCGGAGGGGTATCACTGCCATTACTACGATGCCGAGAAGAAGGGCTACTCCGGCACCGCCCTGTATTCGCGCAAGCCGCCGCTATCGGTGAGCCGCGGTTTCGGCGTCCCGGAATTCGACCGCGAAGGACGCTATCTCGAGGCGCAGTTCGGCCACTTGAGCGTCGTCTCGCTGTACCTGCCGTCGGGGTCCTCGGGACCCGAACGCCAGGAGTCGAAGTTTCGTTTTCTCAAGGCCTTTCTGCCGCATCTGCGCGACCTGCACAAGCGCGGCATTCCTTGCGTGCTCTGCGGCGATTGGAACATCGCGCACAAACCCATCGACCTGAAGAACTGGAAGTCGAACCAGAAGAACTCCGGGTTTCTGCCCGAGGAGCGCGCCTGGTTGGACGAATTGTTCGCCTCCGGAGAATTCGTCGACGCGTTTCGCGAGACCAACGCCGAGCCGGAGCAATACACATGGTGGTCGAACCGCGGCCAAGCCTATGCAAAGAACGTCGGCTGGCGCATCGATTACCACATCACGAGCGGTGCGATGCGCAGCAAGATCCGGCGCGCCGAGATCTACAAGCGGAAGCGATTTTCGGATCACGCGCCCCTTATCATCGATTACGAGTTCGAGCTCTAAGGCGTGGGGACCCCGGCGCCGGCCACTTTGCTGCAGGCTCTCAAGGATCGGCGCATGGTCGCCATCCTGTTGATGGGCGTCGCTTCAGGTCTGCCCTTCAATCTGACCCTCTCGACGCTGCAGGCCTGGCTGGCCGACGCCAAAATCGACATCAAGACGATCGGCTGGTTCGGGCTCGTGGGTCTGCCCTACACGTTCAAGTGGCTGTGGGCGCCGCTGCTCGATCGGTACCTCCCGCCGCTGCTCGGCCGGCGGCGCGGCTGGATCGTGATCATGCAGGCGCTGCTCGCGCTCGATATCGCGTTGATGGCCACGTCCGACCCGGGCACGATGATATTCCGCCTCGAGATCTTCGCGGTGGTGCTGGTGTTTTTGTCGGCCTCCCAGGACATCGTCATCGATGCGTATCGAGTCGACCTCGTGCCGCCGCAGGAACGGGGGCTCGCGTCGGCGGTGACGAGCTTCGGTTACCGCGGAGCGGCCATGTTCGCGAGCTCGGTCGTGATCCTGATTGCGTCCTTCGTGGGCTGGCACCTGGCCTACGGCACGGTCGCCGTGGTGATGGCGCTGATGATCTGGGCGACGTTGTGGGCACCCGAGCCGCAGATGCCCGTGCGCCTGCCGAGCACGCTGGCACAAGCCGTGGTCGACCCGTTCGTCGATTTTCTGCGGCATCCCCACGCCTGGGGTCTGCTGCTCCTGGTGCCGCTCTACAAGGTTGGCGACGCCTTCGCGCTCACGCTCTACAGCGCCTTCATGATCAAGGGCGTCGGCTTCTCGCTCGCGGAACTGAGCATCGCCGGCAAGGCGAACATGACGATCTCGACGCTGATCGGCACGGCGATCGGCGGCTGGCTCTATTTGCGCTGGGGCCTCTTTCGCTCATTGCTGACGCTGGGCATCGCGCAGTCGGTGACCTTGCTGCTGTTCCTGTGGCTGGCCTACGCGGGCAAGAAGGTGTGGCTGCTGGTGCTCGTGACCTCGGTCGATACGCTCGCCGGGGGCATGGGCCAGGCGGCCTTCACCGCGTTCTTGATGTGCCTCTGCACCCCCAGCTACAGCGCGACGCAATACGCCCTGCTGTCGGCGCTGGCGTCGGTCGCGAGGGTGGGCATGCAACCCGTCGCCGGCTACGTCGTCGACCGCCTCGGCTGGGCCAATTTCTTTTTGATCACGTTCTTTACCTGCCTGCCGGGACTGGCCGTCTTGCTGCTCCTGCGCAACCCGATCCGCGCCATCGACGCGCGCGAGAAGGCGAGCGCGGCGGCCTCACCATGACGCGGGGCAGCTGATGCTCGAACAACTGCTCAAGTTCTTCGTCGTCTTTCTCGTGGTCGTCGATCCCTTGTCCTTGATTCCGGTATTCGCGGGACTCACGAGCGATGCGAGCCGCGGCTTCCAGCGCAAGATGGCCTGCAAATCGGCCATGATCGCGCTCGCGATCTGCGTCGCCTTCGCGCTCGTCGGCGCGAAATTCCTCGAGGTCATGGGCATCTCGCTGAATGCGTTCCGGATCGCCGGTGGCAGCCTGTTGTTCTTGATCGCCTTGGAAATGGTCTTCGGGGTACCCTCGGGTACGCGTACGCCGGCGAGCGCTCCGCCCGAGGCCGCTGTGCGCGACGATGTCTCGGTCTTTCCGCTCGCCTTCCCGTTCATCGCCGGTCCCGGATCGCTCGCGATCATCCTGCTCAGCGCAGGCGAGGCGCGCGGCAAGCCGCTGATGTTCATTGGTCTGCTCGCCGTCATGAGCTTCGTGATCGCGGTCTGCTGGATCGCGATGATGGCGACGCCGCGACTCATGCGCGTTTTCGGAGCGACCGGCGCGAACGTTGCCAACCGACTCTCTGGCGTGGTCTTGGCGGCGCTGGCGGTGCAGTTCATCGTCGACGGCATCCGCGGCAGTTTCCTCTCGGGCTGAAGGCCGGCGCCGGCCTCAGCGGGTATCAAGTCGCGCGTTTCGCATAGGCCAGATCCCAGACGCCGTGACCGAGGCGCTCGCCGCGTCGCTCGAAGCGCGTCGGTGGGCGAAACTCTGGCCGTGCGACATAGCCGCGCTCGGGACTCAAGCTGACCAGGGCGGGTTCCGCATTGCAAACTTCGAGCATGCGCTCGGCGTACGGCTGCCAATCCGTGGCCAGGCGCAGAACGCCTGGAGCGCCGAGTTTTTGCGCGAGCAAGGCGACGAATTCCGGGTCGATCAAACGCCGTTTGTGATGGCGCTTCTTGTGCCAGGGATCGGGGAAGAAGATCAAAATCTCGCTCAAACTGCCATCCGCCAAGCCCGTACCGAGGACTTCGACGGCGTCGTGACAGACGACGCGCAGATTGCGCAAGCCGAGTTGCTGCGACCGCAACAGCAATCGCCCGACACCGGAGCGGTGCACCTCGATACCCAGGTAATCGATGTCCGGATTCGCGGCGGCGAGCGCCGTGAGCAATTCGCCGGTGCCGAAACCGATCTCCAAGCAGCGTGGCCGGACGCGCCCGAAGATGGCGTCGAGATCGAACGGCGCCGTCCGAAGCTCAAGGCCGAAACTCGGCCACAAGTCCTGCAAGGCGCGCTCTTGTGCCGCCGTGATCCGTCCGGCGCGCAGCACGAAGCTGCGTATGGGTCGATGGGAGAACATGACTGCAAAGTGTGCCTGATATGATGGCTCGATGCGCAGATCCTGGTTCCCGCTGGCCGTGGCAATGCTCTGCTTCGCGGCGGCAGGCTGCGCCGTCCTGCCGCGGCACGTCGCGAAGGACCGGACCGAGGCGCTGCAGGATCCTGAAGCCACCTCGCTCGGACGATTGGTCCTGCGCGAGAGTGAGGGCCGCAATCTCTCGGGCATCCGCCTGCTGTCCTCCGGCGCCGAGGCGTTCGAGAGCCTGATCGCGCTGACCGACCGGGCCGAGCGCACCCTCGACCTACAGTACTATTTGATCGCTCAGGACGAGTCGGCGCGTATCCTCCTGCAGCACGTCCGCGTCGCGGCGGAGCGCGGCGTGCGCGTGCGGATTCTCATCGACGATCTGAACACGGCCGGCGAGGATCGTCGCTTGATGCACCTGGGGCAGCACCCCAACATCGACGTGCGGGTATTCAACCCCTTCCCCGGCGGACGACTCGCGCTGTGGACGCGCTTTCTCGCCTCGGCATCGGACATTCCGCGCATCAATCACCGCATGCACAACAAATTGTTCGTGGCCGACAATGCCCTGGCGATCACCGGCGGTCGCAACATCGGCGACGGTTATTTCACACGCGACAAGAGCAGCAATTTCATCGATCTCGACGTCGTCGCGGCCGGCGCCATCGTGCCGCAGCTGTCGGCATCGTTCGATGCGTTCTGGAACAGCCGCTACGCCTATCCGATCGCCTCGGTTGCGGCGCCCGTGCCGGCGGAGCCAGAGCCCAAGTGGCTGGACGACACCGAAGCGTCCGAGGGCGCGGATTTTCTTGCGCGCGAGATCGACACCGGCTTCTTGGAGCTGAGTTGGGTGCCGGCCAGCGTGCTCGCCGACCGGCCCGCGAAAATCGCCAGTGAAGCCTCTCCCGAAGAAGAGGAGACGATCGCCAACGACATCTCCGCGCTGATGCGCTCCGCGCAGCAGGAGGTCATCGTGATCTCACCGTACTTCGTGCCCGGCAAGGACGGTATCGCGCTGCTGCGCAGTCTCGTCAGGCGCGGCGTCCACATCCGCGTGCTGACCAATTCGCTCGCTTCGACCGATGCGCCACTCGCCCACATCGGCTATTCGCGCTACCGCGTCGAACTGCTGCATCTCGGCGTCGAGCTCAGTGAAGTCCGGCCGAAACTTGGGGTTTCGCGCGTGCGCTTCCATCCGTTTCGTTCGGCTGCGGCGAGTCTGCATGCCAAGGCCATCGTGATCGACGAGAAAACGGTGTTCATCGGGTCGATGAACATGGATTACCGCTCGGCGCGCACGAACAGCGAGTTGGGCATCGTGCTGCGCAGCGCCGACATCGCCCACCAGGTGATCAGCCTGCTCGACGACATCAGCGCCGACGGCAGCTACCGGTTGGAACTCGAGGATCACACGAACCGCATCGAATGGCTCAGCGGCTCCGGCGCCGACCTTCGCATCTGGCACAGCGATCCGGAAGCGACACGGCTGCAACGCCTGACCGTGGACTTGCTGGCGCCGTTCGCGCCCGATGAAGTGCTGTAAGATCGCGCAGCTACAGGGGCGTGAATTTCAAGCCGCGCAGATAGTCCTTGACCTTGGCGCGGCAGCCTTCGCTGCTGGTCACGGTTGCGCCGCCCGCAAGCACCAGAATGAAGTCGCCGCGCAGGGTGCGGTTCACCTCACGCACGAAATTCATGTTCACGAGGCATGAGCGGCTGATGCGCAGCATCGGTTCGCTTTGCAGCGCGGCCTCCGCCTGGCTCAGCGTGCTGCGGGCATGATACGTATCGCGGCCCACCCGGATCGTGATGTAGTTGCGATCCGCCTCGACCATTTCGACCTGGGCCGCATCGAGCACGTGCAAATGACCCGCGAATTCGGCCAGCAAGCGGGGACGCTCCTCGGCGCGGCCGCGGCCGTTGCGTTCCAGCTGCGCCAGCAAGGCCAGCAGCGCCGCCTGGTTGTCGGCGGCCGCGAGGTCCGACTGCCGCCAGCGCGTGCGTGCCAAGGCTTTGCGAAAGCGGTCCTGACCGAAGGGCTTGAGCAGATAATCCACGGCGCAGACTTCGAAGGCCGCGAGCGCATGGCTGTCATAGGCGGTTACGAAAACGATCGCCGGCAGGGTCGCGGGGTCGAGCGCCCGCGCCACCGTGATCCCGTCGACCGGGTCCATTTGCACGTCGAGAAACAAGATCTTCGGCGGCTTGCTGCGTATCGCTTCGATCGCGGCAGCGCCGTCGCCGTATTCGCCGACGATGCACAAATCCGGCTCGGCTGCGCAGAATTCGCGCACGGTGCGCCGGCCCGCGGGCTCATCGTCGACGATGATCACGTCGATCATGCGCGTAGCTCGCCGGCGAAAGCCGCGCCGTTCGCCGCGCCCTGAATGGCCGGCATCGCGATGTCGACCGTCCATGCCCCGCCCGCGGAGGCGCTATGCAGCGTGCCGCGGGAGCCGAACTGCACGGCCAATCGCTCCCGCACGTTCCTGAGGCCAATGCCTTCGCTCGCGACGGTGCGGCCTGGACCGATCGTGTTGACGACGCGCAGATGCAGGGTGTCGGCGGCCAGTCGCGCGTCGACGCTGATTGCGACCGCGCCCTGATGACCGGCGAGGCCATGGACGACCGCATTCTCGACCAGGGGCTGCAGGATCAGGCTGGGCACCCAGGCCGCAGGCACCTGCGCAGGATCCGGCAGCGTGAAACTCATGCGATCGGGAAAGCGACGCTGCTGCAGTTCCAGGTACATGCCGCAGAACTGCAGCTCGTCGGTGACCCGCGAGAAATCGCGTTCACCGGCGCTGAGCAGACGCCGCAGCAGGTCGGCGAGCTGCACGACCATGGATTGTGCCACGCGTGGCTCCCATTCGATGTTGCCGCGGATCGTGTGCAGCAAGTTGAACAACGTATGCGGGGAGAGCTGCATGCGCAGCGCCGCGAGACGCGCGGCGCTCCATTTGCGCTCCAAGTCGGCCACGCGCAGTTCCGTGTCGCGATAGCGTGTGTAGAGAATCGCGCCGCGAACCAACGCGAGTCCGAAGCCGTAGGCCGGCAGGAAGGCGACGAAGCTCGCGAGCCAGAGCGACTGCAGGGCGGGGTCCCGCCACGCGCTGCCGAGGTGCGCGGCCAGTTCTTGATCGGGCATCTGCCCGCCATTGATCAATACCTGCGCGAGCAACATCGCGGGATACCCGATCGCCGCGAAGGCCGCCGCGAGCACCAGTTGCAAGGGCAGCGTGAGCCACAGCGGCCGCCACTCGATGATCAGTGCCGCCCACAAGGACACCATGAGCACGGGCAGAAGAAAAACATGCTGCAGGACCCGCACGTCCCAGCTGACGAACAGCATATCGACGCCGGCGAGGTGCGAGATCCCGGTGCGCATGCTGTGTGCGTACACCACGTCGGAGATCGTCACGTAGAGCCAGAACGCGCAAACGATGCCGATGAATTGGCGTACGTGCATCTCGCGTGCGATGCCGCCCTTGGCGAAGAAGCCGTGCGCAGTCGCATTGGTCGTGCTGGAGTCGGACACGCCGCTAGCCTAGCGCAATCGTGCGGGTCCTGGGCTTGGGCGATGGGTGGCAGGGGACGAAATCGTCGGTGTCGGGGACGAGTTCGAGGCCCGCCGGCAGACGCTAGGGACCGTCTTGCGGCCAACTAGGGGTGTTGACGAATCATCCCAAATCCAGGAGTTCCCCCATGAAAAACCTCATCGATTCTGCGCGCGTCCGCCTCCCCGGGACCGCCGCCATACTGCTGCTCGCTTGCGCCGGCGTCGGAGCTGCAGCCGCGGCGACCCCGGACAACGATGCCCCGTCCGTCGTGGTCCGTTACGGCGATTTGAACCTGCAAACGGACGCCGGGCTGCGCACTCTGTATCGACGTCTGAGCGTTGCGGCGACCCGGGTCTGCCCCGTGCCCGCGTCGAACCACGACCTGGCGACACTCGGCGCAGCGCGCAGCTGTCAGAGCGCGGCGATCGCGCGGGCGACGCGGTCGCTGCACGATCCGCATCTCGTCGAAGTCTTCAAGGAGCGATTCAAGGTGGGATGAAAAGGGCAAAGTACCCGATGGGCGGGCCGGCTAGAAGCGATCCTGATAGCGCCGAATGCTCTCCAGGATCTCGGCGTGCGCCACGTCGATACCCGCCCATCCGACGACCTTGACCCATTTGCCGGACTCGAGGTCTTTGTAGTGCTCGAAAAAATGCTGGATCTGTTTGAGCCGGATCTCCGGCACGTCGGCGATGCTGCGCCAATGGACGTAGAGCGGACAAATCTTGTCGGTCGGCACGGCCAGCAGTTTCGCGTCGCCGCCGGCCTCGTCATCCATGCGCAGTACGCCGAGCGCCCGACAGCGGACCACGACACCGGGCAGCAGGGGAAAGGGTGTATGCACGAGCACGTCGACCGGATCGCCGTCGTCGGCGATGGTCTGCGGCACGTAGCCATAATTGGCCGGATAATGCATCGCGGTCATCATGAATCGATCCACGAACAGGGCGCCCGAATACTTGTCGACCTCGTACTTGATCGGATCGGCGTTCATCGGAATCTCGATGATCACGTTGAATTCCTCCGGCACGGTTTTGCCGGGAGTCACGTCGTTGATGCTCATTCCGCTGAAAATCCTTCACTTTAGCCGTCCGTTATGAGCCAAGTATAGCGCCGCCGGGCGAGCGCTGCTGAGATCCGGCGTGACGCAGGTCGCGATAAACCGCTAGACTGGCGCGCAATGAGCTCGCTGCAGCATTTGATCGACAGCAATCGCGCGTGGGCTGCCAAGATCCTGCGCCAGGACCCGGACTTCTTCTCCCGGCTCGCCCACCAGCAATCGCCCAGATACCTGTGGATCGGCTGCTCCGACAGCCGGGTGCCGGCCAACGAGATCGTCGGGCTTCCGCCCGGTGAATTGTTCGTCCACCGCAACGTTGCCAATGTCGTCGTGCACACGGATCTGAACTGCCTGTCCGTCATGCAGTTCGCGGTCGACGTGCTCAAGGTCGAGCACATCATCGTCTGCGGCCACTACGCTTGCAGCGGCGTGCGCTACGCGCTCGCGAACGAACGGGTGGGTCTCAGCGACAACTGGCTGCGCCACGTGCAAGACGTACGCGAGCAGCACGATGCACAGTTGCTGCGCGTCCCCGGCATTCCCGCGCGGGAAAACCGCCTCTGCGAGCTCAACGTCATCGAACAGGCGACGCACGTTTGCCAGACCTCGATTCTGCAAGATGCGTGGGAGCGCGGCCAATTCCTGCAAGTGCACGGCTGGATCTACGGCCTGGACAACGGACTGGTACGCGACTTGGGCTACACCGTCGGCAGTCCGGATCTCGTGCGTGCGACCTATGCCAATGCGCTCGAGGCTCTGCTCGCGTGATGATGGCCGCGGGCTTGGAGCCACACTACGTCGCCGTCGGCGAACTCGCCACGCGGCCCGATGCTTGGTGGCAGGGGGTGCTCGGCGTGGTTGGCTTCGACCGTCCGCCGCCGATCGCCATGCGCGAAGTTCCGATGGCCGCGAGCATGACGCCGAGCCTCGGCGCAGACATCTGCGAGGTCTGGCGCCTCGCCGGCGACGCCGGGTTCGCCGCGGCCGGCGAAGTCCTGAGCAGCGGCCACCTGCAGTATCGGCGTGCCGGACCCTGGATGTTCGGGTCGCTGCGCCTGCCAGGCGCGGCAGCGCCCGGCGCCGCCGCGCTTGTGCACGCGACGGAACTGGCTTATCGGCAGATTTTTGCCTCGATACACGCGGCCGGCTATCCGCATCTAGTCAGGATTTGGAACTATCTTCCCGAGATCAATGCGCAGACCGACGGCGACGAGCGGTACCGCCATTTCAACGCGGCGCGCAAGAGCGCCTTCGTGCACTCAGGGCAAGCGACCGCGGGCGGGGTACCGGCTGCATGCGCCCTGGGCTCGGACGCCGGCAGTCCCTTGTCGATCTACTTCCTTGCCGCGCGGCAGCAGCCGATCGCGATCGAGAATCCGCGCCAGACGAGCGCCTATCACTACCCGTCTCAATATGGCGATCAGCCGCCAATCTTCGCGCGCGCGAGTCTTTTGGCCGATGCCGGCGGCAGCAACTTGTTCGTCTCGGGAACCGCGAGCATCGTCGGTCATGAAACGCGCCATGCCGGCGATCCGGCGGCGCAGACGCGGGAGTCGTTCACCAATATTGCGGCCGTGATCGACGAGACCAATCGCGTGCTCGGCGCGCCGCGTTTTCGCCTCGACACCATGACGTTCAAGGTTTACGTGCGCAGGCCCGCGGACCTGGGCTGCATAGCAGCCGAAACCGCGAAGATCCTGCCGAGCGATACGCCCATCGTCTATTTGCGAGCCGACGTCTGTCGCGAAGATCTGCTGGTCGAGATCGAGGCCAGCGGTCGGGCCTAGGATTCAGGCCGGCTCGGAATGCGCCGGCTCAGAACGCGTAGTAGGGTCCCGAGCCCTTGGACGTCGACTTGTTCTCGAACGCCTCGTATACGTTGCGCCCAAAGAAGAACGGCAACCCCAAGTCGACGGTTTCCCCGGTCGGAAAGCTGCCGCCGAGCGTCGGGAAGACGGTATAGGCCGCGTTCTCCGAAAATAGCGTATCGGCATCGCCGATGCTGAACGAGATGCTCTCTTGCGGCGCACCCGTGCAGTTGCCGCTGTCCTCGTAGCCGCAGACGATCGCCGTAAAACTCGTCGTGCTCGTGGGACAGTAGAAGCCCGCGGCGCCGGCATCCGCGCACTCAGTCAGCGAACTGTCGGTGAAGTAATAGCCGTTCGAGCCGGTGTCCAGGAAGCTCTGGTCGTAGAACGTGCCGCTCAGGCTCACGGTGAAATAGCCCGTGCCGACCTGCACCGGCAACAGGGTCGCGGTGCCCGACGACGCGTTATTGCTCTCGGTGTCGATTCCGAACACGAGCGCGCCCGTCAAGGACTCGGCACCCGTGCCGGAGACGCTCGGCAGTTCGATAATCACACCGTTGTTGTCGGTTGCGAAGTAGGTCACCGGATTTTGCAGCTGGCTCGCGGTTCCCAAAATGGTCTGCACGCAATTCGTGGCCGAAGAGCAGGCGTAGTAGAAGCCGAACGTGCTGCTGCTCGCGCAGGCGGCGCCGCAATCCTGGGCCTCGGTCGCGACACCGAGAATGCCGTTGGCGCCGAACGCCTGGATGGTGTCCTCTTCGCTCCCGGTGGCCGCACAGGCCGCCGGCACGCTCGCAAAATTTGCGGCGCCGATGACTTGCACCGGGAGGGAGGAGGCCGTTTCGCTCGCAATCGTCACGTCCGCGAGGGCGACCGGACCCCAACTGTACGAGGAGACGAACTGCGTGCACTCGGCGAGCGAGTTCCCGTTGCTATCGGTCTGGATGGGCAGATTCGCGGTCAAGGCACTCGCCAGGATGCGCAGCCCGCTCGAGCCGGTGTCAATCTCGATGTTGTCGATGGTCTGGCAATTGCTCTTGCTCCCGGGGGCACAGACCGTCACGGTCGTGAACAGCGTGTTGACGTCGCCCGAAGGCCCCGCGTTGACGACCGCGGTGGCGACATTCGCGGCGGACCCCGTGACGTTACTGCCGCCGCCGCTGCCGCCGCTCGACAGCGTGGACTTGCCGCCGCAGGCGCCGAGTCCGACCAGGAGCGTGGCAATCAACAGCATGCGTTTCGCTTGCATCGGCAACACCCTAGCGCAGTTCATCGCTGGAAACTCCCGCCGGGATGGCGCCCACCAGAAAGGCCCGCCCGAAAAACGCTCGCATGTGGCCGCCGGCCTGAATGACCAGATCGCTGCGCGAAAGACTCAGATGGTTGCGACCGCCCGGCGTGGTCTTCGCGGTGGTGATGAAGTCGGCGAAGTAGTTCCCGAGCAATTGACTCAAATTGGGTTTGGCGGGTCCGTTCCACGCGACCGCGAACACCGTGCCGTTGACGGCGCTGTACTCGCGCACCACGGTGCCGGACGGCAGGGTCAGCTCGTGCACGGTGTAACCGCCGTGCGGGGTCGCTTTGATGCTCGCGCTGAACGTGGTTTGGTCGCTCGCGATCGACGCATAGGGCGCTCCGAGGGCCGCCTCAGCGGGTGTCACGCGCAGGAGGGCGGCCGCTGCGGCGAGCGCGAGGGCCGCTGCGAATCCGCAGTTCAGTTCAGCTCGAGTGCTCAGCATGGCGGGTATCGTCCTCGTGCTAAAAATCTTGGGGCCGTGGAATCTTGGGCCGTAGAGTATGGCGGCGCGTCAAACGTTCTGTGAGTTTACCCGGATCCGTCGTGGAGAAACGTCAAGACAGGGACCAAGGAGGCAGCCGGTGCTTCTTCTTGCGGAACGTGTCCCAAATCTGCGAACGAGACCAGGCGACTTCCCGGTATGGCATGCAAATAGTCGGCCGCATTCGTGATCGGGATCATGCGATCCTTTGCGCCCCACAGCAACAGTGTCGGGGCTTGGATACAGGCGAGCAGCGGCCGGGGGTCGACGAGCAGCGATTGATGCATGCGCGCGAGCATCGCCTCGCGCACACCGGGTGCGCGCAACAAATCGTAGTATCGATCGAGAACCGGCTCGCTGAGCCGTGACGGCTCCCCATAAGCCGGAGCGAGGCTCATTTTCAGCAGGCTCTTGGGCAGGAAGTACTCCATGAGCTTCAGCGACGGGGAAATCTCCGGAGCCTTGCCGTACTCGAAGCCCGGGCTCGCAAATCCGTCGGGTGAGACCAGGATCAGGTGATCGACGCGCTGCGGACGCGTCGCCGCAAATTTCCAAGCGAGACGCCCGCCGAGCGAATTACCCACGATGGTCGCATGCGCCACACCCAGGCGATCGAACAGCGCGTCGAGTATTTGCAAGGTGCGCGGATCGCTGTAATCTCCGTTCGGGTCGAGTCCCGACAAGCCCGCGCCCGGCAAGTCGAGGCGGATCACCCGATGGTCCGCCGCGAGGATGTGTGCCCAAGCGTCCCAAGTCTGCAGGCTCGAGCCGAAGCCGTGCAGCAACACGATCGCCGGAGCGTTCCGCGAGCCGGTATCGCGCACGTGCAGTCGCACTCCGGCCACCTCGAGATAGTCGTGTGGGTCGTCGAGATATTTCGATTCCAAATCAGCACGGGCCCGGTCCGGAGCCCAAGCCCAGACGGCGAGCACGGCGAGCACCGCGAGCAAGCACGCTCCGACCACGATCAAGGCAAGTTTCACGAGAGGACCACCTGTTGAAATGTGCAAACGCTGCGCAGCTTAGCCGATGCGCGCAGCCTCGAGCGCGCGCATCCTTCGGCGAGTGATAATTCGCCGACGATCCCGTATCCTGCCTGGCATGACCGCACCGACCGGCACAACCGCCCCGGGCGCCTCGTTCGCGCCGATCGAGTACGCCGACGCCTCACCCGAGGTGCGTGCCATCTACGACGACATCATGGCCAGTCGCAAGACCGATTGGATCAACAATTTTTGGAAATATCTCGCCCACGATCCCCAGAACCTGCGACGCATCTGGTCCGATCTCAAGGAGGTGATGGGTCCGGGCGTGCTCGATCCGCTGACCAAGGAGCTGATCTACATGGCCGTGAGCATCACCACCGGTTGCCGCTATTGCATCGCTTCGCATGGCGCAAGCGCCTGGGCCAAGGGCATGTCGGCAGCACAGTATGGCGAGTTGCTTGCGATCGTCGGGCTCGCCAACCAAACCAACCGCTTGGCAGTTGCCTTGGATGTTCCGGTCGACGAGCGCTTCCGAACTTAAGCTACGAGCATAGTGCATGGCCTCATACCGCACAGCGCCCGGCGTCGCCGCCGCGTTGGATAATTTCACGCTGCCGGAGCGCCTGGGATTCGGGGCCGTGGCGGCGCCGGTCATGTTCCAAGCCGAATTCACGGACGGCGCCTGGAACGAGGGCGAGTTGCTGCCGTATGGACCCATCGAAATCCTGCCCGGCGCCCGCGCGCTGCAATATGCCGAGCTCGTGTTCGAGGGTCTCAAGGCCTACCGCATTGCACGCGACTGGCCCAATCTGTTCCGGCCCGAGGAAAATTGGGCGCGGCTTTCGCGCTCGGCCGAGCGGCTGTCGATGGCCGTCGTGCCCGAGGCCTTGTTCTTCGCGGCCATCAACGCCGTCGCCGGCGCCTGCAACCGTCTCGTCCCCGGTGCTTCCGGCCAGTCGCTCTACTTGCGGCCCTTTCTGTTCGGCACGGAAGCCGGCTATCTGTTACGCAACTCCACGAGCTTCCGCTTCATGGTGATCGCGAACCCGGTCGAGGTCTATGCCGCCGGCCCGATCCGCGTGGCGATCGAACGTCATGACGTGCGCGCCGCGGTCGGCGGCGTCGGCGCCGCGAAGGCCGCCGCAAACTATGCGGCATCGCTGCGCGCCTCGTCCGCCGCCGTCGTCCGAGGCCTCACGGTCGCGCTCTGGCTCGATGCCCGCGAGCAGCGTTGGATTCAAGAGTTATCCGGCATGAACGTGTTCGTGGTCATCGACGGCGTGTTGCACACACCGGAACTCGATGGCGCGATACTGCCCGGCGTGACGCGCAAGTCCTTGATCACGCTCGCCCGGCATCTGGGCTTCGAAGTCCACGAGCGGCCGATCGCGCTGGCCGAGTTGCTGGCGCAAATCGACAGCGACCGGTGCACCGAGGTGTTCGCCTGCGGCACAGCCGCGATCGTGAGCCCGATCAGCGCTCTGGTCGAGGCAGACGGCCGGCAATACGTGCCGACGCGCACCGACACGGTGGCGGCACAGCTGCGCGGCGCCTTGTTGGCCATCCAGGAACGGCGCGCGCCGGACCCGTTCGGTTGGACGCGCGACGTCGCGCCATTTCCCGCGGCGACCTGAACCGTCTCAATGCACTGCGATCGAGCGCGGGGCACTGCCGGCAAGGAACGGAGAACCGCCGGCCGCACGCAAGACACCCGTGCCACCGTCGATGGCATAAACCGTCACGTCGTTCGAATCGGCATTGGCGACGTAGGCGAAGGTTCCCGCCGGATCGACGACCAGGGAAGCCGGCAGCGAGCCTGCGCCGACGTTTGCACCCACGCTCGTCAAGGCACCGGAACTCGGCGTGATGCTGTAGGCCGCGACATCATTGGCTGCGGTCGCATTCGCGGCGTACACGTGGGCGCCGGCCGGGTCGACCGCGATCGCTTCGACATCCGATCCCGTGTTGTAGGGCGAGCCGCTGATCGGCGCCAGCGCCCCGGAAGCACTCGCGATCGAGAAGGCCGCAATCGTCGCCGCGGCTTCGTCGGCGACATAGGCAAAGGTGCCGGTGGGATCGACGGCGATCGAATTGGCGCCCGCGCCGGCGCCAAACGGTGATCCGGAAATCCCGCTGAGTGTGGCGGAGGCGGCCTCGATCGAAAACGCCGAGATGGTGCCGGCGGTGTAATTGGTGACGTACAAGAAGTTGCTGCCGGGATCCGTTGCCAATGCGCTCGGACCCGCGCCGACGGCATAGGGCGAGCCGGTCAACTCGGTCAGCTGTCCCGAGGAAATCGAATACGCGGAGACGTTGTTCGATCCTTGATTCGCGACGAACACGAAGCTGTCGGACGGGTCGACGATCACGGCTACCGGTGCACTGCCGGTGGGGACGGCTTCGCCCACTTGCGTGAGCAGGCCGGTGCCGGCCTCGATCGAAAAGACCGACACCGTATTCGAGCCATTGTTCGCGACGTAGAGGTAGGCGCCATTCGGATCCACGGCCACGGATACCGGCGTCGTCCCGCCGGCGGCGAAGGGTGAGCCGGCGACTTGGGTCAGATAACCCGTGGTCGCATTGATCGCAAACACCGAAATGTCGCTGGAATCCTGATTGGCCACATAGGCGAATTGCCCGGCCTCGGTGCAGGTCACGATGATGTGCGTGACCGGCGCCTTGTCGATGGTCCCGGAGCCGTTGTGTACCGTGCATGTTTGGGTCGGATTCGACGGTTGCGTTGCCACCGTGACCGAGTACGCATCGCTGTTCTTTACGCCCGAGGAAAACGTGAACGTTCCATTGCCGGTGATCGAAAGGCTGTCGCCGAGATTGTCTTCGAGCACAAGACCCGATCCGGTCAGGCCGGTGACGGTGCCCCCGACGTCGTAGTTGGTCAAATCACAGGCGCTGAGCGCGATCAGAGCGAGAGCCAATAGACCGAGTCGGGACATTTCCAAACGGTTCTCCTGAAAGCTTGTTTGTTTTTAATAAAACTTTACAATCATGGACTTACGTCGTGCCTCATTGCCAGCAACTAGACTGGAGCGAGCGCTGAGAGTTCCCCGCGTGCGAGGCGCTGCGCCTTGTTACGCAAAGTTCACAGGACTGACACGGAAACCGGGCACTCGCCCGCTACTGTCCGAGCATGAATCGTTATGCCGCACTGGCCGTGCTCCTGACCACCAGCATGCCGGTGCTGGCGAAGGCCGCGACGGTGGATGTGACCTTCGCATGGGTACCGACCAGCGAAAATCCGGCAGCGTACTCGACCACGCCGAGCGGCAGCCTCGAATTGCAGCTGCCGTCATTTGCATTGACCGCTTACACGGGTTCGAACCCCGACCTCGGGCCGAACTATTACACCAGCGGTAGCGCCACGACCGCAACGATAGTCGCTTTTTCGTACACTGCGGGAGACGGGCTGAGCGTAAGTCTGGCCAATCTGGCGACGACGACCCTGGCCGCGACGACTTGGGCAACCAGCGCTTTGGACACGCCTGCGACGGGCGCGCAAGCGCCATCGGCGCCAACCAACGGCTATTATCTAGTCAGCCCCTTCAGCGTTTCTGGGACTACGCCGGAGAGTTCGCCGTTCAAGATTGCGAACGCCGCCGGTACGGCGGATGCAAATTATCCCAATGCCATCGGCAATGCCGACAACAGTTTCAATGCAGCGGGATCCACACCCGCCATCACGGACGGCGGCTATTGGGAACTCGCCTCGGTGACGCCGGTTCCCCTGCCGCCCGCGCTGCCCATGCTCCTTGCCGGCCTCGGTGGACTCGGCATATTGGCGCGCCGCCGAAAGCTCGCCCCTCTCTAAACCCGATCTGTCGCGCGGCGATGCCAGCCGCTTTCCGGGCGAGTTCACCACGGCAGACTATGCCATGAAACACGGCGGCGCCACCGACGTCTCGATCAGCGCACACCGGTCTGCGATTTGCCGACCCCAGGAAACGCGACTAGAATCGGACACGCTGCGGGCGTCGTATAATGGTAATACCCAAGCTTCCCAAGCTTGAGCCGTGGGTTCGATTCCCATCGCCCGCTCCAATCTCCAACAATCGCTGGCGAATGCCGGCCAACCAATCTGACACTATTA
>Ga0116228_10001092_pt1 | contig 22119 bp, 19 predicted proteins | sample S1TSphfallax_2_FD_89694 | JGI IMG/M metagenome (GOLD analysis project Ga0116228, IMG submission 89694) | Host-associated microbial communities from peat moss isolated from Minnesota, USA - S1T2_Fc - Sphagnum fallax MG | ecosystem: Host-associated > Plants > Peat moss > Unclassified | place...
CGCACCTTCATCGCGGCGATGCGCCTCGGAGCCTCGGCGAATGCCCCCGTCTGAAGCGACGCGCGTCGCGTATCAAGGCGAGCCCGGGGCGTTCAGCGACGACGCGGCGCGCACGCTCGTGCCCGGTGCGGAGACGATCGGCTTCGGCACGTTCGACGATGCCGCCGCCGCCGTGCAACACGGCGTCGCCGATTTCGCGCTCTTGCCGTGCGAGAATTCGATTTCGGGGTCCGTCCCGCGCGTCTACGATCTGCTGTGGGCGGACGACCGGCTCTCGATCGTCGACGAGATCGTGTACCGCGTCGTTCAGAATCTGATCGGCATCGCCGGGACGACGGCGGCGGCCCTGCGTGAGGTTCGCTCGCATCCGGTCGCGCTCGAACAGTGCCGCCGTTTCTTGCAGGCACACCCAAACGTTCACAGCACGATCGTCGCGGACACCGCAGGCGCCGTGCGAGAAATAGCGCGACTCGGCGACCCCGGCGTCGGCGCGATCGGATCCGCTCTCGCAGCGGAGCGCTACGGCGTGCGCGTGATCGAGCCCGCGATTCAGGACGTCGACGATAACTTTACGCGCTTCTTTCTCTTGCAGCGCGATGGGAAACCACGTAACGAAGCGACGCGCGCGTGCGTCGCGCTCTCGCTCGCCCACAAACCTGGTGCCCTACGCGACGCGCTCGCGGCGTTCGCCGACCAGGGATTGAATTTGCGGACCCTCGTCTCGCGCCCGTCGCTCGAAGAGCCCTTCACGTATCGCTTCTACTGCGAGGTCGCCCCCGCCACGCCGGAGCGACTCAACGCCGCACTCGCAAGCGTCGACGGCACGAAACGCGTCCTCGGGCACTACTAACGTGCCCGACGCGATTCTGGAAACCGAACACCTTATCGTCGAACCCGTCGCCTTACAGCATGCGGAGGCGGTCCTCGCGTATCACATTCGCAATCGCGCGCACCTCGAGCCGTGGGAGCCGGCGCGCCACCCGAAGTTCTACGAACTCGAATACCAGCGTGGCGTCATCGAGCGCAGCCTCGCATCCGATACCGAAATGCGCTTCGTTGGGATCGAGCGCGATACGTCGACAATTGTCGCCAGCGTGAATCTTTCGAACATCCGACGCGGCGTGAATCAGTCTGCGATCATCGGCTACTCGGTCGATGAAGCCTCGCAGGGTCGCGGTTACGCGACCACGTGCGCGGGAGCGGTGATGCGCTACGCGTTCGACGTTCTCAACCTGCATCGCCTCGAAACGAGCTACAATCCGATCAACGCGCCCAGCGGCCGCGTACTCCGCAAACTCGGCTTCGTGGTGGAAGGCTACGCGCGCGACTACCTCCGCATCAACGGCACCTGGAGAGACGCAATCCTCGTAGGGCGAACGAACGAAGCATGGCGGCCGTAAGTCCGAACGTCATCATCCCCGTAATCGTGGTCGGGACTCTCGTGACGCGAATCGCGACGAGACGCGTGGGACGATACACGTATATCGGTCTCTGCGTCGTTATCGGGGCGATCGTCGTGCTCGGTTACGCGCGAGCGCTCTCACCGCCCATTACCGTGGCACTCGCCGCAACAACCCTCCTCCTCATCGCTGGCGCCGCCATCGACGGTCTCGCGTTCGCACGAACGTGGAATGCGCGCGCTCGCGCGGCCGAGCCGCTATTTCTCGAAGCGCCGTTTCGCGGATCGTGGATCGTCGCAGCCGGCGGAGCCCTACCTGGATTCAATCATCACACGATCGCACGGGATCAATACTTCGCGTACGATTTCGTTCGCCGAGACGCAACGACACTGGGCAGCGACATCCTCGCCCCGATCGCGGGCAACGTGGTCGGCGCATCGGATGGAATGCCGGATCGCGCTCCCTCTCTGAACCCGGACGACCCATCGATTCGTGGACGCGAACTGGGCAACTTCGTCGCCATCGCAGCTTCGCGTGGCGTGGTGTTTCTCTGCCACCTGCAGAATGGATCGGTCCGCGTGAAGGTCGGTGACGCCGTTCGCGTGGGAGATGAGATCGGACGATGCGGCAACAGCGGCCGAACCACGATGCCGCACCTCCATTTGCACGCTCAAGATCTCCCCGACTACGCGTTCAATCGCGCGAACGGTCTCCCAGTCGCATTCGCCGGCACGAAGCACCCGCGAATCCTACAAGCGTGGTCGCGACTTACGAGCTAAACTTTGACCGGCACGGGCTCGGGTTTCGGCGCGAGGCCGCTCTCCTCGAGCACGCGTTTCGATGCTTCTTTCGAGACGCGTAGTTCTGCGATGTCGCGTGGGAAGATCAGGTCGAGCGTCCAGTCGAATGCGACGCGCGCGCGACGGTCGAGGCCGGGGAGGCGCGCGAGATAGTACGATCGCCACAAGACCCACGCGGGAAAACCGGTGAGCAAGAACTTGCCGCGGATTCCGGCAACGCCGCGACGCGCGCCGAGCGATGCCATCATGCCGAGCGATTCGAAGACGAACGGCTTCGTCGGCTCGCCTCGCAGCGTCGCGATTACGTTGTCGGCGAGGACCGGGCCTTCGCGTATCGCGTGCTGCGCGGTCGCGGGATATTTCGAACCGTCGGCCTTCGGAATCGACGCGCAATCGCCGAGCGCCCAAACACCCGGATAGTTCGGTACCGAAAAATCTTCGTTCGTCACGATGGAGCCGCCGCGGCCCGTACCGATCGGCAACGCGGCAACGACCGGCGACGGCTTTACGCCCGCGCTCCAGACGATCGTGCGCGTCTCGAGCTTCGGACCGTCTTTGATTTGCAGCCCGAGTTCGTCGGCACCGCCGACCATCGAGTTCAACATCACGCGGATTCCGCGATGCTCGAGGGCCTTCGCACTATACTCGCCCATGCCGGCTTGCAACTCCGGCAAGAGTTTCTTTCCGCCCTCGATGAGATAGACTTCCACCTCGTCAGGCGAGATCGTGGGATAGTAGTGCAGCGAGCTCACGAAGAAATCCGCGACTTCGCCCGCGGCTTCGACGCCGGTGAAGCCGCCGCCGACGAACACGAAACGCAGCAGGCGACGACGTTCTTCAACGTCGGTCGTGACGGTCGCCATCTCGAGCATGGCGCTGATGTGATTGCGCAAGCGATCCGCGTCTTCGAGCGTCTTATAAGGAATCGTGCGTTCTTCGATGCCCGGGAGATTGAACGTCGAGTTCACGGAACCGAGCGCGAAGATCAGGTGATCGTATTCGAGAATCTGCGTCGACGGCGCGAGCACGTGATGGACGTCGACGGTCTTCTTCACGAGGTCGATCGCGCGCACGTTGCCGAGCACGAACGTCGTGCGTTTGAGTTGCGCGCGCACCGGCGTCACGACGTGACGCGTCTCGAGATTGCCGGAACCTACTTCCGGCAGCATCGGCGTAAAGAGCGAAAAGTTTTCACGACTGACGAGCGTCACCGTCGCTTCGTCGGGGCGAAGTCGCCGCTCGAGCCGTTTCGCCGTGGTAATCCCGGCAAAGCCGCCACCGAGAATCAGAATGCGCGTCGCCATACGTTGCATTCTACACTATCACCCTATCGTGGGCGACCGAACCAATCGATCCATGGGTGCCAAATCAAAAGTGCCCAGAAGATCACGCTCGAGACGAGGAGGACGTAGAGCCCGAGCGCGGCCAGGCGCGCGCGGCGATCGGTAGGATCAGGCACGCGATGCCGCGATTCGCGCTCGCAAGACGTCGCCGACGCGCGCGGCCTCGGCGGCATCGAGGGCACGGTCGGATGGTGCGAGGCGCGCGATATCCCAGCGCTCGTCGTCGCCGCTACCGAAGTACCCGTCTTCGAGGGCCGCTTCCGCGTGCGTGCGCACGTAGGCCGGTTCGACCGGAATGCCGTAGGCCGCGCACGCATCGGCGACCGTCGCACAAACGAGCCCGACGAGATCGTCGCGCAGCGGATAGCTGCCGAAATCGTGTGGCGTGGCGCCGGCCATCCCGCAGATCGCGAATCCGAGCGCGTACGAGTTTCGCCCGGAGGTGTGCGCGGCGTACGGAGCGTCGCTCGCGCGAACGTCGCGCATGTTGGCGCGCACGTCGTGCGTCGTGAAGACGGCAGGGACCCCGCGTGCATCGAGTCCGACGCACACGTGGTACGCCGAATACGTCGTTACGTAGTCGCCGGCCGTCCAATGGAGGTATGCAAAGCGTATGTCACCGGGAGGCCACATTGGATTAGGGAGCCCGCTCATGCGGCCGCGAAGAGCGTCACGGTGAACGAACCGACGAGTCCGCCCGCGGTGCCGGGCCTCGAACGCAGCCAGGCGATCGAAGGTGAATATCTCGGACCCGACCCGAGCGCCGCGTCCGGGCGGAATTGGAAAGCGGCGGGCGGCACGGCCGTGGGCATCGCCGTCGCGTTCGCGAAATTCAAATCGTTCCTCTTCGTCCTGTTCAACCTGAAGTGGATCTTTCTCGGTAGCAAGTTCGCGCTCACGGCCGGGACGTTTCTCGCGTCCATCTGGTTTTATTCTCTCTTCTACGGCTGGGCGTTCGCGTTCGTGTTCGCGGCCTTGATCGCAATTCACGAGGGCGGTCACGTCGTCTTCGTGCGCGCGCTCGGATTCTCAGCGCCGGCCGTCTATTTCGTGCCGGGCCTCGGTGCGTTCACCACGTGGAAGGACGCACCGAAGACCCTGTTCCAAGAGTCCGCGATCGCATTCGCGGGCCCGTTGTTCGGCGGCCTTGCCGGCCTCGCGTGTTTCGCCTACGGCGCTGCGACGGGGAGCGGCTTCTGGATGGCCGCGGCCTACGTCGCGTTCTTTCTCAACCTCTTCAACATGATTCCGATCGCGTTTCTCGACGGCGGGAAAATGACGAACGCGATTTCGCCGCAACTGTGGATCGTCGGCTTCGTTTTCGTGATCGTCGCCGCGATCGCGTTCCACTGGTGGAATCCGATCTTGCTGATCCTGATCGTGCTCAGCATCCCGCGGGTCATCTCCGTTTTCCGCGGCGAGAAGGATCCGCGCTATCTCGCCGTCACGAGCCGCGAGCGCGCGACGATCGCGATCGCGTATTTCGCACTCGTCGCGTTACTTGCGGCGGGCGTCGTGGTCTCTCACGTGCAACCGGGTCAAGCATTCGCGACCTAAACACGCGAGGCGCATGCCTCGCGCTCGCGGTCATCGCGCTCGCGCTCGCATTTTTCGTCGTGCGTCCGGCGCCGACACCCGGGCCGACGCTGCGCGATTTCGAATCCTACTATGCGGCCGGCGCCACCTGGCAGTATCACGGCGATCCCTACGGTCGCCAGGTATGGCGCACCGAGCGGACGATTCCCGGCGTCGTCGCGACCCGTGACGAGTTACTCCCGTTCGTCGGACCACCGTTCGGGTTGCCGCTGTGGGCCGCGTTTGCGGGGCTTCCATGGCAGGCGGCGACCGTTGTATGGGATGCGGTGCTCGCCCTCTGCGTCGCGGTGCTGGCGTTCGGCACGCTTCGCTTGGCGCGCGGCCGCATCGACGCGCTCGACGCACTGGCGAGCCTCGCATTCGTTGCCGGCTTCGGCCCGCTGACGAGCGGCATCGCACTCGGACAAGTCGCGGTCGTCTCGAGTGCGGCGATCGTGCTCGTACCGTTTCTTCTCGGGCCGCGTCTGGTGTTGGCCGCGACGGTCGCCGCACTCGCGGCAGCGCTGCAACCGAACCTCGCGATCGTTCTCGCGGCACGCATCGCGAATCGCCGTTCGACGATCGCGTTCGCCTTCGCCGCAACGATCGCGATCGGCGGCTCGATCGTGGCGCTCGGCGGAATCGGGGGACTCGCAAACTATGCGAACGTGCTGCGCGCTCACGCCGCAGCCGAACGTTTCATCGCGATTCAAACGTCGCCGGCCGCCGTCGCGCGCGCGCTCGGAGCTTCGGCACATCTCGCCGGAGCGATCGGCATCGCGCTCGCGCTCGTAACGGTCGGCCTCGTCGCGTTTCAATGCCTGCGCGGGCGGTACTCGCCCGATGCGCGGCTCGCACTCGCGTGCGCGGCGGGACCCCTCGTGTTTCCGTTCGCGCACGAACACGACTTCACGATCGCGTTCTTTCCCGCGCTGCTCGTCGCGCGCCGCGCGCGCGGCGTGCAGTGGGTCGCGGCGGCGTTCGCGGCGCTCGGCGTCGCCGTCGATTGGCTCGGGCTCGCGCAGCGGCCCACCGGCGTGCTCGCGAGCACCGCACTGATCGCAGCCGCGGCGCTCGCCCTCGCGACGCTCGCGCGCGATTCGCTGCGGCCATATCATTTCACGCCGCTCCTCGTCGCCGGTGTAGTACTCGCGGTGGGCGCGATCGTCGCGCGCACGCCGCTCCCCACGTGGCCCGACGGACTCGGCCTCGACTTTCACGTGCCCTTCGACATGCCGGCGCCGGAGGTGTGGCATATCGAACAGCTCCGCAGCGGGATCGCCACGCTCGTCCCCGCGTGGGGCGCGCTACGCGCGATCTCGCTCGCATCGTGCGCCGCGCTCTGGGGTATCGCGAGCGTCGTGCTACGCGACGAACGGGCGACGAACTAAGGCGCGGTCGCGACGCTCGGGATCTTCTTCCACGCGGCGTCGACGGCCGGCGGAAGCTTGTCCATCGTCGCGAGGAACATCGTGATCTGCCAGAGCTGTTCGCTCGAGAGGGTGCTCCCGAATGCCGGCATGGCACTAAAACGAATGCCGTGGACGAGCTTCCAATAGGTCATCTTTTCCGGATCGTCTTCCACGCCGTCGGTCGCGAGCAGCGGAGCTTCGATGTAGAAGCCTTTCGAAAGCGTCGAGGCTTTCCCATCGGATGCGCCGTGACACACGGCGCAGTGCGTGCCGTAGAGTCGCACGCCGGCGAGCAGATTTTCGTCGGTCGGCTGCAACGGGTTCACGTAGTCCGCATCCTCGCGCGCCATGCTGGCGTGCAACGATTTGTTCGCCGCCCATTTCTCGAGCCCGGGCGGCTTCACGTCGGCGCCGGCGGGCACCACGCCGAGGAAAATACCGACGACGGCCGCCGCGGCGAGAAACGCCAGCGTAAAGACGATACCGAAAAAGAATCGGATCACAGCGAGTAGTTCTCCGGATCCCAGAACGCCGAAATCACGGGCGATGCGGTGAAGCCCTTCAGGTCCGAATTGTACACGTACGCTTCGCGCCGAAAATGAAGAATGATCGAGGGAACGTCGGCAGCGAAGCGCTCCTGTTCGAGAAACGATGCTGCCTTGCGTTTCGCGGGATCGATCGTTGCAAGTCCGTCCGCCATCGCTTTGTTGGCGATCGGATCGTTCCAATACAACGCGTTCTGGCCCTTAGGCGCCTGATTGATGCCGCTATAGATCGCGCTATCGTCGGGGTCGGCGGCGCCGACCCACGCGAAGCCCGCGACGTCGTACTTACCGCCCTCCAGCACGCCGTTCGTCGTGTTGTCGAAGAACTGCGCCGTCGGCTGATTTTTCACCGAAACGTCGGCCCCTAAGTCGTGCCATTCGCGTTGCACGAACGCCTCGAACGCGCGTCCGGTCACGCTTTCCGTCTGCGTCGCATATTCGAACGCGAGACGCTGCCCGTTCTTCACGCGGATTCCGTCCGGGCCGACCTTCCAACCGATCGCGTCGAGCTCGGCGCGCGCTTTCGCCGGATCGTAGGGAACCGGCTTGATGTTCGGATCGTAATCGGGAGAAATTTTCGGCGAGTCCGGCACGGGCGAGAGATCGCCGAGGCCGTGCGAGATCTTTTCCAAGATCGCTCGACGATCGACGCCCATCTCGAGCGCGTGCCGTAAGCGGACGTCGGCGAAGATCGGCTGATGGAGATTGAAATCGATGTGATCGAATTCGAACGTGGGAACCAGAAGTGCGATCGTTCCCGGAATGTTCGACGCTTCCGGATAGACGTTCGCGCCGATTCGCGCCGCCATATCGATTTCGTGCGTTTTGAGTTGTGCGACGAGCGTCGAATCGTCGGGGAGGATCTTGAAGACCACGCGATCGAGCTTCGGCCGGCCCTTGAAGTAGCGATCGAACGCCTTCAGAACGACCTGCTGACCGCGATCCCAGCGCACGAACTCGAACGGGCCACTGCCGATCGGCGCACCCTGAAACGGCGCCGTGTTGAACGAACCACTCGCGTCGTTATACTTCGCGAGGATGTGCGCGGGCATGATCGGCGCGTTGCTGTTCACGCCCCAAAGTTGCTGGAGAAACGGCGCGTACACGCTTTTCATGTGCACGACGGCGACGAGCGGATCGCTGCAATCGATGCTTTCGATCGAGCTATAACCGTCGTGCGTGATAACGTTATTCGCCGGATTCATCACGGCTCGCCACGTGAACGCGAGATCGCGGCACGTCAAACGGACGCCGTCGTGCCAGAAGATGTTGGGGCGGAGCTTGTACTTGAGGGTGAGGCCGTCTTTGCTCACATCGCCGTTTTCGATCGTCGGAATTTCACGCAGAGCATCCGGAACCGGCCGCGCCTTATCGTCGTAGCGAACGGCATAGGAGAAGAGAAAGTACGAGAGGTCTCCGACGGATGCGCCCGTCGCGAGCATCGGGTTCAGCGACTTCGCGTCCTGATTTTCCGCGTAGACGAACTCGCCCGGGTGCGTCCACGCGTTCTTCGCACCGCCCGTTTGCGACGTACTGCCCGTGGTGTCGACCTTCGAACATCCGGTGCCGAACAAAGTAGCGGCGAGCATGAAGCTCGCCGCAAGAACCGATCGCAACCGCTCGGGTCTACCCACGTAGCGTCTCCGGATCCACCCCACGTGCGCGATGGAATTCCGCATACGCGAACGGCGAGATCTCCGAGGGCTTGATCTCGCTGCGGCCGCCCCAGAAGACGTTGGTATAGCCGAGTTCGAGACCCGCTTCGCGCAAGTGCTCGTCGATCGCCGCCTTGTGGGCGAGCAAGACTTCCTTGTCGAGTCCGTGGGCGACGCCCATGATGTTCACGTTCTTGAATTCGGGGCCGCCTTCGCGCCAATACGCGTGCGTCATCACGTGATGCCGCCCGAGCTCCCGGCCCGCCTCGATCTCGCGACCGACGGGCACCTGCCAGTGAAAGAGCGCGTTGTAACGCGTCACGCGTTCGCTCCCGGCCGTTGCCTTCACGTGCTCGAGGAACGTCGAGAAGCGGCCGATCACCTTGCGCTCGGCGAGCGATTCCGCGACCGCATAAAACGTGTCGAGATCGACGCCCGCTTCGGCCGCACGCGCGACCCAGATATCGGGCACGAGTTCGTCCGGTTCGAATTCGCGCTTGAGCGCGACGAGCACTTGCCACTCGAGCGCCGAGAGCTCGACGATGTGCGTGTCGAGCACGTCCGCGAGGACGTCGGCGCGCGAACCCGGTTCGAGGCCGCGACGACGGATGTGCCCGACACCGAGCGCGAAGAGCCGCTTCGCCGGCATCAACCGATAGGCTTCGGCGCCGACGTGTTCGCGTAGAAACTCGGCGTGTTTTTCGATCGCGTATCCTTGCGGCACTTTGAGCGTCGTCCAGAGACGATAGTTCGAGCCCGGGGTCGCGCTGTCGGTCGTGCGGATCACGACGTGACCCGAAAACGGGTCGACCTTCGACATGTACTCGAACGCCGCGTCGAGCTTCTCCGCCGGAATCTGCCACGCGACGAGCGCGCCGTTCGCGAGGTTCGTCGCGAGCAACGTCTGCCGGACGCGACGGATCGTTCCCGACGCGAGCATCGCGCGGATGCGTTCGATCGTCGTGTCGAGATCGATGCCGGAGCGGCGCGCGATCTCACCGAGCGGGTCCCGCATGAAGCCGGCGATCCGGTCTTCCGAGACGCTCAAGATCGCGGCGTTGACCGGGTCGGCAACGGAAACGGGCGGTTCGAGTATGGCCATGTCGGCCTCTACGCTACCGCCCACCCGAAACCCCGGTCGTATCTGCGTCTTGCGGGCGCTAGTGGATCGCCGCCTGGAGACGCTGCAGCAGCGTCTTAGGTGCGTGCGCCGTCGTCTGGACCTTGCCGTTCTTGGAAACGCGCGGCAACGTGAACTGCGAGGGATCGTAGTTGGACCCGATCGCGTAGAGATACGCCTGCTCGTTCTCGCGCAACGTGTACACGGCGGAGACTTGATCGGTGAGCGCCTGCGTCAATTGCACCTGCGCGTTGAGGAGCAGCGGAAGCGTCGTGACGCCGGCGCGGTACTGGGCCTGCGTCGACTGAACGTTGACGACGGCTGTCGCATACTCTTGTTGCGTTTCCTCGAGCGCGGCATGCGCCGCGACGAGGTTCGTGAGCGATTGCTTCACGTTGAGCTGCACGCCGAGCGCCGTGTTCTGCAGGTTGTAGTTCGCGATATCGAGATTCGCACGAGCGGATGCCGTATTGGCTGCCGTCACGCCCTGATCGTACAGCGGAACGGACAGCGCGAGACCGATCTCCTGGTTGTTGCGGAAATCCGCGAGGTTCTGCCCCTGCGACGCGTCGGTCGCCGAGCCGCTGGCCGAGAGCGTCGGGAAGAGCCCGAGTTCCGCGGACTTGAGCGCGTAGCGATCGGACTGCACGACCTGAACTTGCGCGTCGTAATCGGGGCGCAGCGAGATCGCGCGTTGTAGCGCCGTATTGTAGGGCGGAATCGGAATGCCCGAGACCTGCGTCGTGGTGAAGACCGGTGCGTCGTCGATCGGCTGCACGTGCGTGTTCGCTTCGAGACCCATCGCATTCACGAATGCGGCCTCCGCCGAATATTCCGCACCTTGCGCGCGAACCACCGCGAGCCGCGCCTGTGCGGTCGGAAGTTGCGCCGTCGCGATATCGGCCTGCGCGGCCGTGCCGGCGCGGACCTGAGCGCGAATCAGATTTTCCTGTACGACGTCCTCGCGAACGATCTCGAGATCGACCTGCGTCAAGCGCTGCGCGCCGAGATACGCGTAGTACGAATTCGCAACGTTGTACGCGACGGTTTGCAGTTCGCGCTCGTAGTTGTCGACCGTCGACGCTTCCGTGCTCTTCGCGGCCTTCACCGACGCGGCGATCTTGCCGCCGTCGTAGATCAACTGCGAGAGCGAGAGGCCGAACGATGCGTCCTTACTGTTGTACGGTCCCTCCGAAACGCCATTACCACCAACCGTCGTTCCCACGCCGGTGGTCGTGCCCGTCGTCCCCCCGGTCGTCGTGATCGCGCCGTCCTGATCGTGGACGTAATCCAAGCTGGCGGACGCCGAGAGCGACGGCAAGAGTCCGGCGCGTTCGAGACGGACCGCCGCGGCCTGCACCGCTACGTCGCCGCGCGCGACCGCGAGGAGCGGGCTGCGCGCGAAACCGATCGCGATCGCCTGTTGCAAGTTGACCGTCGGCGGAACGTCGGGTGCCGTAACGCCTTGCCCGACGCCGGGAACCGGCGTTCCATACGCGGGGAACGGGAGCGGCGTGCCGCTGCCGAGCGGCGCCAGTGTGTTGAGCGGATAGGGTGTCGGCTGACCGGGATTGAGAACGCGCCCGCTATTCGGGCTCGGCGAGCCGGGGATGCCGATCACGGTGGGTTCGGTCTGAGGCGCGGCCGACTGAATTGCCGGAACGGGACCGGAGGGCGACGGAGATGGCGATGACGCCGCGCGCGAACGAGCCGAGGCGCCCGTCGGCGGCGCGACGGCTGCGAGCATCGTTGCGAACGCGAGCGCACACGCGCCCAAACCGAGACGCACTCGGCGTAATTCCAGCATCTATTCTAATCCTTCAGCTAATGGGTCGTGCCGGGCGCAGCGTGCGGAGCGGCGCCGCTTACGGCGACGACGCTACCGTCTTGCAGAGCATCGGGACGCGTCGTGATCACGACGGTTCCGGGGTGAACGTCGCCGATGACCTCGGAGAGCGTGTCCGTCTGCAATCCGACTTGCACGGGAATCATTTTGGCTTTGTTGTCCGAGCCGACCGTGAAGACGCTCGCACCCTGATCGCTTTGGAAGATCGCCGAACGTGGTACGACGATCGCATCCGGATGACGCTCCTTCTGCACGAGCAACGAGACGAGCATTCCTCCGCGGAGTGTATCGCCCTCGTTCTCATACCGAACGCGAGCGCGATACGAAAGCGTTCCGGTCGTTGGCACCGCGTTGACGTCGAAAATCGTTCCGGTGAAGACCTTCCCCGGTACGCTTTGCGACGTGAACTGAACCGGCGTGTTGGGATGGACGTAGCCGAGGCTCTCGTCCGGCACGTTCGCGTTAATATACACCTGATCGACGTGCGAAACCTGAACGATAGCTTGGTTTGGACCGGCGTACGCCCCAGGATCGAGCAGACGCTGCGTCACGACACCGTCGAAGGGCGCGTAGATCGACGACTGCGCGATCTGCACTTGGAGGAGCTTTACGTTCGCCTGCGCCTCTTCGAGGGCGGCGCGATTCTGAGCGATCGTCGACTGATCGACTTGCGTCTGCTGCGTGTTCTTCTGGGCGGTGGCGAGAGCGGCTTGGGCGGCGGGGACGGCCTGGCGCGCGCTCGTGAGCGCCTGCTGCGCGGAAACGTACGACGCACGCGCCTGTTCGGCCGCCGTCTGCGAAACGTAGCCTTGCTTCACGAGCTGCTCGTTACTGTTATACACGAGCTCTGCGTTGGCGAGAGCCGCCGCATCGACGCGCACGGTATTCTCCGCGCTCTGCAACTGCTGGCGCGCCTGATAGACCGCCGAGTTGTACTGCTGCGACGAAATCGGCGCTTGCACCGCGGATCCGCTCAGCCGCGCTTCCGACTGGTCGACCGTCGCTTTGTTGGCCGCGAGTTGCGCTTCGAGTTGCGATGCGTCGAGGGTCGCGAGCAACTGGCCCTTCGTCACGCGGTCGCCTTCGTTCACGAGCACCGCGGAAACGGTGCCCGATTCGGGCGTGCTGAGCGTCGATTGAAACAGCGGCACGACTTGGCCGTCGAGGGTGATCGACGTCGAGATATCCTGCCGATGCGCCGTCGTCACGTCGACGGCAAGCGGCGGAGGACCCTGCGGCTTCTTCGCGCCGCCGCCGCAGGCAGCCGTACCGAAAACGACGATCGCGGTGAATGCGAACGCTCGAACCTTCATAGAACTCCTCGCCAGTGGGGATGACGGTGCTACATACGCGGTCCGTCATCAAAATGATTCATCCGTCGCAAGCGACGTCGCTAGAGGGGAGCGGGACCCTCGACGGACTAAGAGGGCTTCCTATGGCGCCCAAAGTCGACATCGGTCGAACCTACCAGAGTCAAACGCGCGTCGAAGAATGGATGACAGCGGAAAAGGCCGGGAACAAAGGGGTCGACGTCCTATCGACGCCGATGTTGTTGCAGTTGATCGAAGAGGCCGCGGTTGCTTGCCTCACACCGATCCTCTCGGCCGATGAAGTCTCCCTCGGGTCGTACGTCGAGCTGACACACCTGGCTCCCACCCCGGTTGGGTTTATCGTTCGGACCGAGGTCGAGGTTATCGGGGTCGATGGGCGGCGGGTCAACTTCGCCGTCGCGGCCTTCGACGAGCGCGAAAAGGTCGCCGAGGGGACCCACGAGCGGTACGTCATCGATCGGTCTCGCTTTCTCGCTAATCTCGAAGAGAAGCAGTCTTAGTCTCGTTTAGCGGTTAGCGCTTCGCATCTCTTTTGGCGTGCGGGTGCCGGACGTTCACGGGGTCCCCACCCCGGACCGCTGGTCAAAAATGCATCCATGCATTTTTGACCGCTGCTCGGCTCGTCGCTCCCGGCATCCATGCCTCCGCTCCTCGTCCGAGCTCCGAGGTGGGGACCCCGTGAACGCCCGGCACCCTGTCTTTCGTGGACCGAAGCTACTGGGCTATGGCGCTTCGTGCTGCGTTGATGCCGCTTAGGGTGGCTCCTACCGTGCTTTGGCCTGGGAATGTTGTGTCGCCGCAGAGGTAGAGGCCCTTTACGGGGGTTCTTTGTGTGAAGGCTCGTTCGATGGCGGGGGTTTGGGGGAGGCCTCCTACGAGGCCTCGGCGGCGGGCGGTGTAGCGGGCGAAGGTGTGGGGGGTGGCTGCTTCTATGAAGAGGGCGGTTTTTGAGGCGCCCGGGAGGGCGCGGTCTAGGGCTGCTAGGAGTTTTTCCTTGTATGCGGCTCGGAGGGTATCGTCGGTGCCGTCTTTGTGGGCTCGTTCCCAGCGGGCGACGTCGGTGTGGGTGCTGATCGTTACGGCTCTCGCTCCGGCCGGGGCGCGGTGGCGTTCGGTTGGGCCGGAGAACGATAGGAAGGTCGTGTTGCCCTCGCCTAGGGGGGTGTCGTAGGCGGCTAAGAGCTGGTGGTGGGATGGGAAGTCGTCGGGGACCACGCCGGGCGGGAGGGCGCAGTAAAGCATGAAGGCGCCCCAGCGTTCGGGGAGGGCGGCGAGGCGGGGGCGGTAGGCGGCGGCTAGGGGCGGGCACAGGGCGGCGGTGTCGTGGACGGGGAGCGCGGAGACGATGCGCTCTGTCGCGATGTGGCGGCCGTCGTCGAGGTGGACGCCCGTGATGCGGCCTCGGCTCGAGTCGATCGCCGTGACGCTTCGTTTATAGTAGATGGTCCCGCCGGCTCGGCGCGTGGCGCGGGCTAGTGCTACGGCGATCGTCGAGACGCCGTCGGCGAGGTGGTACGTCCCCTCGCGGGCGAGGTCGAGCGCGGTTGCGCCGTAGGCCAGGTCGGCGCCGTGGGCGTCGGTCTGGGCAGTTATCAGGAGCTGTGCGTCGACGAAGGCGCGCAAACTGCGGGGCGCGTTGACTGGAATGATGCTCGCGACGTTTCGGCCGAGTGCAGCGATAAGGGCTACTTGCCTTGGCCGAAATGCCCGTGCTAAAGCGACGATACTCGCTCTATCGACAGGAAGAGCAGGGAAGCGTGTCGAGAAATCCCACGTAAGGTCCGCAATGCATTCCTGCGCGCGCCAAAATGCCTCGGCCTCGTTGCCGAAAGCGCGTTCCCGCTCCTTACGCCACCGATCGTCCCCATAACGGACGACCGTCATGTCGGGAAGGTGCACGACCATCGACGGTTCGATGGCGACGGATGAAACCTCGATACCAAGTCGTTCGTTGAGCAGATGGTGCACGCCGCGGGATCCAAAACCCCCGACAAGGGTAGCCCCCACGTCGAAACGGTAACCGTCGCGCAGGTAGAACGACGCACACCCCCCCGGAACGTTGTGACGTTCCACAACGCACGTTCGTAGGCCGCGACCACTGAGTATTGCTGCCGCCGTCAAACCGGCGACCCCAGCTCCGATCACGACCGCGTCGAACCGTTCGGACTTACCGCTAATCACACTTTGATTAGATGCACTTTGAGCCGGTTTCGGTTCAAAATGGAACGGGTAAGGCCCGTTCTGAGTTACCGGGGTGATCCCCAGACAAGCTCCAACCACTCTTAGGAGGCACTAGTGAAACGACTCGTTTCGCGAACTCTCGCCATGATGGCGACTTTCGCGGTCGGGATCGTAGGCTTCGCGGGTTCGACGGCAACGTCGGCATCCGCTCAGATGGCAGGCCCGAATTTCGGCGCCCCGCCGTCCGGTGAAGTCCCGATCCTTTTCAATGACCAGCATGTCTACTCGAAACCCGATCGCTTGAAAAAAGGGCGTGTCCTGGCCGCTTTGGTACGCGGGAAGACGATCCTTGTTCCGCTGCGTTCGATGTTCGAGCAAATGGGCGGTGCGACGGTCTCGTACAACGCGTCGACCAAAACGGTCGACGTTTCCAAGCCCGGCGCCGACGTTCAAGTAACGGTCGGTAAGCCCGAAGTCATCCTCAACGGCGAAACGCGCCCGCTCGACGTCCCCCCCGAAATCTATAAGGGTGCGGTCGTCGTCCCCGTTCGCGTTATCTCCGAAGCGCTCGGCGCCTACGTTCAGTGGGTTCCCGACAAGCGCGTAGTCGTCGTGCGCTATCTGCCGCCTCCGACGCCTCCGCCGACGGCCCCGCCGACCGAAACGCCGACGGCAACTCCGACCGTAGCACCGACGCCGACGCCGGTTCCGCCGACGCCGACCCCGGTCAAGACGGAAGGTCCGCAGTTCTTCGTCGCCGGTGATGCGTTGTTCGACCCGACGGTCTACAACGAGTTCAGCCCCGGCAACAAGGGTGCGATCTCCGGTGCGGCTCGCGCCGGCGTCTCGTTCAACTTCGCCAACCTCGCATTGATGGCGGAAGCGAACTACGCGTACTTCCGTTACCCGCACCGCGGTGCGGCGGATCTCGATGGCAATCCGGCCGTCTTCCCGAACGCGAACACTGGAGCTGACGGACCACCGGTCTGCGGCGCCGGCGGCATCGCAATCGGCGACCCGGGCTGCGTTACGACACTCGGACCTGCGAGCGGCACCTCGTTCGTGAACTCGTTCGATGCTCGTGACACGGATGTCGATGGTCGCATCGGCCTCGGTATCGCAAATCCGAAGATCTTCGTCGTCGGCAGCTACGAGACGCGCTACAATAACTTCGGTTATCCGCGCCTCACCGGCATCGGTGGTGGTCTCGAGAAGCTCTCGAACTTCAACCAGCCCGTCGACATCTACGGAAGCATCCTCTACTACCCGACGATCACCGGTGGCTACACCGATATCTTCGGGAGCGGCCAGCAGCTGCAGTACCGCTACCTGAAGTACCAGGCCGGTATCACGCTCAACTTGCCGAAGGCTCCTCTCTTCCTCGACTTCGGTTTCCTCGGAGACCGCGGTATCGCGAAGGAGAACGCGCCGAGCAACTTCAGCGACAACAGCCTCTACGGCGGTCTCGGCCTCCACTTCTAATCACGAAGTGGGGCCGGGCCTCCGGGCCTAGTCTGCAAGAGAGCCTCTCGCCTTGGCGAGGGGCTCTTTTGTTGCGCTTGCGTCGACTCGGGGGCGTGCGGTGCCCGGTGGCTCGGGGTGAGTTGGCCGGACCGCTGGTCAAAAATGCATCCATGCATTTTTGACCGCTGCTCGGCTCGTCGCTCCCGGCATCCGTGCCTCCGCTCCTCGTCCGAGCTCCGTCCAACTCACCCCGAGCCACCGGGCACCTGTTGGTTCTGAGCCGGTTATGGCGGACGTTGGCAGTGGTCGTTGGGGTTTGTCCCGATCGGCTTGGCGGTTGGCGCTTCGTGGGACTCGCTGTGCTGCGTCGGTTGGGGCGAGGGTCGGGAATGAAAAGAGCCGCCTGGGTTATGGGCGGCTCTCTTTTGGTTTTTCGCTTGGGCTTACGGGAGGGGTGAGGCGGCGGGGGAGGCTGCTGGTTCGGCTGAGGTTGTGGGGGTTGGGGCGTTGCTGAAATCGGATTTGTAGTTGGGGCCGAAGTCTGAGGAGAAGACGGGGGTTGGGGTTGTTGCGGGGGTCGGGGCCGGGATTGGCGCGAGGTGTTCGGCGGCGACGGTTTTCTTGAGTTGTCTGCCTTGGGGGGATGTTGCGTAGTCGGAGAACATCCACTTCTCGACGTAGACGGCGCGGTCGCGGGACTCTTGGGTGAGCACCTTCGTGTAGAGGCGCTGAATCAAGTAGATCGCTTTCGGAACCTGGCCGTCGTGCGGGTAGCGCTTTTCCCAGTCGTGGATCGCGCGTTCCGTGAGCTGTGCTGACTTATATGTTTGATCGCCGATCGCGTGGTTCACGTCGTAGCGCGCGCCGAGATCGTGGATCGTGTTGCGGATCCCGAGGATGCTCATCTTCAGCGGCCCGAAATATTCGTCGGCCGGTGCGAGCATCATGATCGCAGCTTGGCGTGATGCGAGCATCTTCGCCGTCGATGGATGCGCCGCACCAACGTGGTGAACGGGCGCAGCGGATGCGGCTACACAGGAAGCCGTTCCGAAACTAAAAACAAGCCCAATGACTCGCTTCACGTGATGATAACCTCGATGTCGTTGCGTGAGAGCCGGTCGTTAGGTACAAAGAATTCGTGTCCTTACCCAAAATACCCGTCGCGTGCGTGCAACCCGGCGCACACAATCGCGAAGACTTCGATTCCGTGTGGCCGCATCTCGTCTCTCTCGTCGACGAAGCCGGCGAGCGAGGCGCGCGTCTCATCGTGTTGCCCGAAGCGACCGTGCCTGCTTACGTACTCGGCACGGAGCCCGTGCCGCTTGAGCAGATCGCGCGTGCATTTACTGACATGAGCGCGCTCGCCCAACGTCACGCCGCCGTCATCGTGTACGGTGGCGCCAAGATCGCCGAGGGCCGCACGTTCAACGCCGCCATTTGCGTCGGCCCCGATGGGCGCGAGCTCGGTTATGCCGCCAAACAATTCCTGTGGCACTTCGATCGCCGCTGGTTCGCACCGGGCGAAACGCTTACGCCGATCGAGACGCCGCTCGGCTCGCTCGGCTTACTCGTTTGCGCCGACGGACGCATTCCCACGATCGCCTCGACACTCGTGGACCGCGGCGCCACGATGCTCGTTATGCCGACGGCGTGGGTCACGAGCGGACGCGATCCGAGCGCGCTCGAGAACATCCAAGCCGATCTCTTTGCGAACGTTCGCGCGCGAGAGAACGGCGTGCCGTTCGTCGTCTCGAATAAATGCGGTATCGAACGCGCGAGCGTCGCGTATTGCGGCAAGAGTGCGATCATCGACGGCGCGGGAGCGTTCGTCGCGCGCGGAAGCGAGCGCGGCGAAGAAATCGTCTTCGGCGAGGTTGCACCCGTCGTTCCCGCAGGCCGCAGCTCGCGCGAGCTCGCCGCACGCGAGCTCCTAGCGCGCAACGCGCGCGATGCCGCGGATGCGGCTGCGGCGCGCGCGCGCATCGCCTTTGCGCGCCCGGACGCCGGTGATATCGCGGGGCTCGCCGTTTCCGCGGCGCATGCGGATTGCGACCTCTTGATCGCGAGCGGTCCCTCCGCGACCACAGCGGGCGGTGATGCCGGCGTCGTTATCGTGGCGGCGGACGATGCGAATCGAATCGTGACGCGCGCGGGCGTGCGATTCGCAGTCGTTACCGACGACACGTTCCTCGATCCGGAAGGTCTCGTGGCCGCGCGGATGCACGGCGTCGACCTCTTTGTATGGCTGACGCAGGATCGCGATGGATGGGCCACGCGATTCGCACGGACTCGTGCCGCCGAATTGCGCGCGTACGTGATCGTGTTCGATAGCGAAGGGGGCCGTTCGTTCGTCGTGGACCCGGATGCAACGGTCCTTGCTGGTACGTTCGACGATTTCGCGATGGCCGCGTTCGTCTACGATCGTGCGAGGTCGCAAGCGACGACGGTCGCGCCGACGACCGACGTGATGGCGGGCCTCCGCGTCGTGGAATCGATTCGCATCGGATCCGCATCGCCGGGCGAAGGAACACTCCGACAGAACTGAGGATGTGACCCTCGATGACCGATTTCGACGCATGCGCCGCCCGCGCACTCGATACTGCAAGTGCGCGCGGCGCCGCATACGCCGATATCCGATTCGAAGAAGACCGCTCGGAGCGCATCGAGGTCCGAAACGGAGCGGTCGCGACGCTTTCGGATGGGACGAGTGCCGGGTACGGCATTCGCGCGCTCTTCGATGGGGCGTGGGGCTTTGCGGCGAGTGCCGACACGAGCGACGCCGGCATCGATCGCGCGGCCGCGCGTGCGGTCGAGATCGCGCGCGCCGGAGCGGCGATCGCGACGCATCGATTCGGCCAAGCACCGACCGACCGCTACGTCGATACCTACGCGACGCCGTTCGAGCGTGATGCCTCAAGCGTGCCGCTTGGGGAGCGCGTCGCGCTTCTTCTCGATGCGGAGCGTGCGCTCCATGCGGCCCCGACGATTCGCGTCGGCCGCGCGTGGATCGATCTGTGGCACACGCGTAAGACGTTCTATAGCACGACGGGATCGCGCATCGAACAGACGCTGCGGCAATCGGGCAGCGGGATGATGGCACTCGCCGCATCGGAAGGCGACGCGCAAGACCGCAGCTATCCGGGCGACATCGGCCTCTATCAAGCCGGCGGATGGGAAATCGTCGAGGCCGCGCGTCTACGCGAAAACGCGCAGCGCATCGGCGAGGAAGCGTCGGCGCTGTTGACCGCACCGCAATGCCCGTCCGGTGAATTCGACGTGATCCTCGGCGGGTCGCAGGTCTCGCTGCAGATTCACGAGTCGTGTGGCCACGCGGCAGAACTCGATCGCATCATGGGATGGGAAGCGAATTTCTCCGGAACGAGCTTCCTCGATCCGGCACTCCTCGGAACGCTCCGATACGGATCGGACCTCGTAACGATCGTCATCGATAACACGATGCCGGGCGGCTTCGCGACGGTCGGCTACGACGACGAGGGTGCGAAGAGCGGGCAGTCCGACATCATCCGCGATGGCATGCTCGTGGGTTTCGAAATGTCGCGCGATACCGCGCGCACGCTCGGCCGCGAAACGAACGCGTGCGTGCGTGCCCAGAGCTGGGAGCACGTGCCGATGATCCGCATGTGCAACCTCAACTTGTTGCCCGGCGACGCGCCCTTCGAAGCGCTCTTCGACGGCGTCAAAGACGGGATCTACATGGAGTCGAATCGCTCGTGGTCGATCGACGATCATCGCCTCAACTTCCAGTTCGGATGCCAAATCGGTTGGGAGATCAAGAACGGGAAGCGCGGACGGATGGTCAAGAATCCGACGTACGCGGGCGTAACGCCACAATTTTGGAACAGTTGCGATGCGATCGCAGACGAGCGCTCGTGGGTCGCGTGGGGCACGCCGAATTGTGGTAAGGGCGAGCCGATGCAAACCGGTCGGACCGCGCAGGCCGCGTCGCCCGCTCGGTTTCGCAACGTGCGCGTGGGAGTCGGTTACGATGGATAGCATCGCGCGAGAGGCGCTCGCGGAGCGCGTGCTCTCGTTCGCACGCGGTGGCGAAGCGGAAGTACTCGTGAGCGACGGCGACTTCGGGCTCACGCGCTTCACGCATAATGCGATCCACCAGAACGTCGCGAGCGCCGACACGGCCGTGCGCGTGCGCACGATCGTCGACGGACGCACGGGCGTCGCCGGGACCAACGCGCTCGACGAAACGTCGCTTCGCGACGTGGTCGAGCGCGCGCGAGCGATGGGCGCGCTCGCACCGCCGGACGACGAAGCTCCCGGATTGGTCGCAAATGCAAACACCGCGGCGCCTGCCGGCGCTTTCGACGAAGCGACCGCCAACGCGTCGCCCGCCGAGCGCGCGCGGATCGTCGCGGATATCACGCGACTTGCCGAAGAGCGCGGCCTCTGGGCCGCGGGCTACGTCACGAGCGAACGCTCGGGAATCACGATCGCGAATTCCGCGGGAACGCGCGTGTCCTACGACGGTACGTCGTGCGGCCTCAACGTTAAAGCGAACGGACCCGACTCGACGGGCTTCGCCGAATTCTACTCGACGCGCTTCGAGGATCTCGACGGCATCGCGGCCGGAACGATCGCCGTCGAAAAAACGCTCGCCTCGAAGGCGCCCGTTGCCGTCGATCCCGGCGAGTGGACGGTCGTCCTCGAGCCGGCTGCGTTCGGAGAATTACTCTCGTACTTAACCGATCACTTCTCCGCGCAAGCCTACGACGAAGGCTCGTCGTTCCTCTCCGACGGGCTCGACCGCGCGTACGCGGGCGATACCGTCACGATTTCCGACGATTACGCGCATCCGCTCTTTGCCGGCCAGCCGTTCGATTACGAGGGTTACCCAACGCGGCGACTCCACTTGCTCGATCGCGGCGTCGCGCACGAACTCCTCACCGATTCGGCCTGGGCGAAACGGCTGCATCGCACGAACACGGGCCACGGACTCCCGGCGCCGAGCGCGCACGGTCCGGCCGCGCGCCACGTCGTGGTGTCGGGCGGCACCCACAGCACGAGCGACCTCGTCGCGCAAGTCAAGCGCGGCTTACTCGTCACGCGCTTTTGGTACATCCGCCCGGTCGATCATCGCAAGACGATCGTCACGGGCATGACGCGCGACGGCACGTTCCTCATCGAGAACGGCGAGATCGTGGGCGGCGTGCGCAACATGCGCTTCAACCAGAGCATCCTCGAAGCGCTCGGAGCGGCAACGTTCTCGAAAGAGGTCGCGCGCACGGGCGGCTACAGTTATTCGTCCGTCGTCCCCACCGCGCGAATCGAAAACTTTCGATTCTCGAGCGGAACGGACTTCTAGGGCGAGGTCCGGCTCGTTACTGTCGTGCGACGCGCAGCGTCCGCTGCACGTTGATCGGCTGCACGATGTCGAGCATCGCTTCGGTGACGATCGAATCCCACTGCGTGCC
>Ga0116228_10001093_pt1 | contig 22119 bp, 23 predicted proteins | sample S1TSphfallax_2_FD_89694 | JGI IMG/M metagenome (GOLD analysis project Ga0116228, IMG submission 89694) | Host-associated microbial communities from peat moss isolated from Minnesota, USA - S1T2_Fc - Sphagnum fallax MG | ecosystem: Host-associated > Plants > Peat moss > Unclassified | place...
CATGAACGCGACCAGCACGTTTTGGCCAAGCGCCATCTCGCCCTGATCCGACGACGGACCGTCCGCGAGAATTTGACCGCGCACCACGTGTTCGCCGACCTCGACGATCGGCGTCTGGTTGATGCACGTGCCCGCGTTCGAGCGCGTGAACTTCAAGAGATCGTAGGTGCGCTCGAGTTCCGTCTCGTCACCCTTGACGACGACGACCTTCGCATCGACCTGGGTGACCGTACCGTTTTCGCCCGCGAGGACGCAACCGCCCGAGTCCTTGGCCGCGCGATACTCCATGCCCGTGCCGATGATCGGCGCCTGGGGACGAAGCAACGGCACCGCTTGGCGTTGCATGTTCGCGCCCATGAGCGCGCGATTCGCGTCGTCGTGCTCGAGGAACGGAATGAGTGCCGTCGCGACCGAGACGATCTGCTTCGGCGAGACGTCCATGAGCTGCACTTTTTCGGGCGGCTCCGTGACGTACTCTTCCGCGTAACGCGCGACCACTTGCGTGGCGCTGATGCGGTTCTCCGCATCGAGCGGCGTGTTGGCCTGCGCGACGATGAACTCGTCCTCGCGGTCGGCCGTGAGGTAGCGGATTTCGGTCGTGACGAGGCCGTCCGTCACCACGCGGTACGGGGTCTCGATGAAACCGTATTTGTTGACGCGCGCGAACGACGCGAGCGATCCGATCAGACCGATGTTCGGGCCTTCCGGCGTTTCGATCGGGCAGATGCGACCGTAGTGCGAGTGGTGGACGTCGCGAACTTCGAAACCGGCGCGCTCGCGCGAGAGGCCGCCCGGCCCGAGGGCCGAGAGGCGGCGCTTGTGCGTGAGTTCCGCGAGCGAATTCGTCTGGTCCATGAACTGCGAGAGTTGCGAGGAGCCGAAGAACTCTTTGATCGCCGCGACGACGGGGCGGATGTTGATCAGCGCTTGCGGCGTGACCGTCTCGATGTCCTGAACGGTCATGCGCTCGCGGACGACGCGCTCGAGGCGGAGCAAGCCGACGCGGAACTGGTTCTGCAGCAACTCGCCGACCGAACGGATGCGGCGGTTGCCGAGATGGTCGATGTCGTCGACGTGAATCTGCTTCGTCGCGACCTTGATCAAGCGGCGGATGACCGCGATCATGTCCTCGCGCACGAGACACTTCTTGTCGATCGAGGGAATGGCGACGCCCGCCGCGTTGTACTCGCGCTCGAGTTTGCCGCTCAGCTTGTAGCGGCCGACGCCCGCGAGATCGTAGCGCTTCTCGTCGAAGAACAGCGACTCGAGGAGCTTCTCGGCGTTCTCGGCGTTCTCGGGCTCGCCAGGGCGCAGCTTTTTGTAGATTTCTTTGAGCGCGTCCTCGCGCGTCTTGACGTCTTTGTCTTTCTCGAGACAGTTCTGAATGAGCGGCGAGTTGTCGAAGAGATCGAGGATCGCTTCGTCCGTCTCCCAGCTGAAGCCGAGATCCGGGCGCGATAGCGCGCGCACGAACGTCGTGACGTAGATCTTGCGGTTCTTGTCGATGCGAACGCCGACCGTACCCTCGGTCTCGTCGTTCTTCGTGCCGTTGTCGGTCTCGAACTCGATCCACGCGCCGCGGTTCGGAATGATCGTCGCGTTGTACGTGGGCCGGTTGTTCGTGTCGACGTCCTTGAGGAAGTAGACGCCCGGCGAGCGGACGAGCTGGCTCACGATCACGCGTTCCGCGCCGTTGATCATGAACGTGCCCTTGTCCGTCATGAGCGGGAAATCGCCCATGAAGATTTCTTGGTCGGGAATACCCTTGATTTCGCCCGACTCGGCCGTGATGAGGCGGACCCGGACGCGCAGCGGCGCCGAGTACGTCATGTCGCGCTCGCGGCACTCCTCGACCGTGTACTTCGGCTCGCCGAGCGAGTGGTCGCCGAACTCGAGCACGAGGTTTCCCGTGAAATCTTTGATCGGCGAGATCGAATCGAACGCTTCCTTCAGACCGTCCGTGATGAACCACTTGAAGGAGGCTTTCTGCAGCTCGATCAGGTCCGGGAGGTCGAGAACGTCGTTGATCTTCGCGAACGTATAGCGGCTACGCTTCGCGCCGGGATCCGGGTAGCGCTCGACGATGAACGCTTCGGTCTCCGGTGCGAAAACCGCGCTCGAGGATGCGGGCGGCGTGGCGAAAGGAGTTCCCTCTTCCGCCTTCGTCACGCGCTTCGAGCGGGTCGTCTTCGCCGCTGCCGGTTTTGCGGGGGACGACTTTGGAAGCGTTGATTTCGCCATTAAATTTCTGATTCTCTCAATACGAAGCGCGGGACAAAGGGAAACGCACCCGAAGCGGTCTCCGGGCATAGGCAGGTAGCTTATCACGGCCGTACAGGCCCGTCAAGAGCGTCCGCCGGCCGCGCCCGGGTCGGGCACGGATATACGGCCATATAACGAAGGCGCGGCGCTCCGAGTTACGGCGAAAGCGGGCCCCCGGCGACCCGACGTTCAAATTACCCGACTTCACTGCCTTCTATCTCAAGGGAGCATCCTATGTTCACGAAGTCACTCGCTTCCGCATGTGCGATCGCCCTGTTTGCCGTCGCCCCGCTCGCCGCTTCGGCGGCGGCTTCCCCGAAGCCGATGATGATGGGGAGCTCGCACATGACCCATCAGTCGACGATGCACCAGTGCCGCAACGCCAAGGGGCAGTTCGTCAAAGGCAAGTACCTGAAGTGTCCGGCCGGGACGCACAAGGCGATGTAGCTCGGGGCCGCCTCCCCGTGACAAAGAGGCCCGCTCGTCGATCGACGAGCGGGCCTCTTCTTCAGCTAACGAATCCGAGCCGAGGCCCGGTTGCTATGTCTTACCGGTAGGAGCTGCTGCGTGTCTGGAAGCAGTCGCGGCAGTACACGGGCTTGTCGCCGCGCGGCTGGAACGGCACTTCGGCCGTCTGGCCGCACTGGCTGCACGTGGTCTGGAACATCTCGCGACCGCCGCCGCGAGCGGCTCCGCCGCCACCGCCGCCGCCGTAGCTTCCGCCACCGCCGCCCGCGCCGCGCTGCGCCTTACGCGCCGCTCGGCATTCCGGGCAGCGATTCGGCTTGTTCTGGAAGCCCTTGCTCGCAAAAAACTGCTGCTCGCCGGAACTAAAAATGAACTGGCTGTTACAATCAACGCAGCTCAAGGATTCGTCAGTGTACATCTTCGGGTCTTTCCTGGCGTCTGATTTTAGTTTCGAACCCGCTGAGTACCTGATGGAGAGCGCTCTTGCTAACTACCGGACCGCGATGGTTTCGAGCCGGGCGGCGTGACGCCTGAGTACCCGACCGGCTTCGGGCACTATATCACACTACGACCAAAGTTGTATTAACTTCCTAAAAATTTCTGTCCGCCTCACATTTCGGGGTGCGAAACGAGCGCTAAACTCATCGGCTGGTGGAGAATTCCGGCGTCCCAGAGCGTCTCGCCGTCGTCCGAGAACCCGCTCTTTCGATAAAATTCACGCGCGTGAACCTGGGCGTGCAGATGAGCGCGCACGTAGCCGCGCCGCCGGGCTTCGTCGACGAGGGCGCGCAGGAGCGCGGCGCCCGCACCGGTGCCACGCGTCTCCGCGAGCACGGCCATGCGGCCGATCTGCACGACGCCCGGTTCGGTGACGTAATACCGCCCCGTGCCGATCGGCGTTCCGGAGGGGTCGCGCACTAATGCGTGCACGGCGATCGGGTCGTCGCGGTCGTGCGCGTCGATCTCCTCGTCGGGCGGAACGCCCTGCTCCTCAACGAACACGCGCAGACGGATCGCGAGCGCTCGGCTCATGCGCTCCGCATCGCTTATGTCGAATAGTTCAACGATCACGATCGCCTGCGCCCTCTGCGTCGGCGCCGCTCGCGAGCCGTACCTCGAACCCGCGCTCCGCGCGATCGCGGGCGTCGTCGACGATCTCTACGTGAACGATAACTCCGGCCTCGCGCGCAGCGAGAACGTCGTGACGCTGGAGCGAAGCGCGTTCGCCGAACGCGGCGCGCTGCGGATCGCGCGCAACCCGTTCGTCGATTTCGCGGACATGCGCAACCGGGCGTTCGCGCGCGTCGTGGCGAGCGATCGCGCGCCGGACTGGATGCTGTTCTTGGATGCGGACGAGGTTCACGGCGAACAACTCCGCTACATCGCACGCGAAATCTTGCCTTCGCTTCCACGTGCGGTCGCGAGCGTCGATGCGTACACGTATCATCTCTACGGCACGTTCGATTGGATGACGGACGTCGCACGACGCTTCTGCTTCTACCGCTATTCGCCGGAACTCCATTGGGTCAACGCGATCCACGAAAAGATCGAGGGCTTGCGCGGCGAGGTGCGCGTTCTTCCGTACGTGTACCATCACTACGGCAACGTGGTGCCGCCGGCGGCGCTCGCGCGAAAGTATCGCGCGTATTACGCGCTCGGCAATCCCGTCGCCGCGCCTCCGCCCGATGAGGACGCCGCGAGCGTCGCGATGTTCGTGAAGCGTGCCGCGGACGTGCGGCCGTATCGTGACGACCACCCGCGCGTCGTTCGGGCGACGCTCGCGACACTCGAAGCCGAATTCGCGAGCGACTTCGCGCGCATCGATGCCGGATTTCGCGAGGGTCGCACGCCCGCGATGCGCGTCGCCGCGGCCGTCCGTGGCGCGAACGAGTCCCTCCGCGTCGCGCTGCGCCGGCTCGAGCATCCGGGACTCTACCGCGCGCCATCGCGAGGACGTTAAGCAGCGGACAGGCTCCGTGCGGCGAGGCGAGAAGCGCACGCCCGTGCGACGCTCATCTCATTCTCTCCGCGTCCGGTTCGCCGAGACCGACGCATTCGGAATCGTGTACTACCCGAATATCTTCACGTTCTTCGACCTCGCGGTGGAAGCGTTGCTGGACGCGAGCCCCTACGACTACGCGGGGAACCTCAAGCGCACGGGAGCCGGCTTTCCCGCACTCGAATGCGGCGGCGCGTTTAGCTCGCCGATCTTCGCGGGCGACGACATCGTCGTCGAGACGGATATCGAAGACGTGCGGACGCGCGCGTTCCGCGTGCGCCATCGCATCGTCCGCGGCGAGGAGGTTCTCGCCACGGGATACGAGGTGCGCATGTACGCCCGCAAGCCGCCGGGCGTCGAAACGATCGAGGGACTGCCGCTCCCGGACGAGTTACGCGACTGGCTCACTGAGGACAACGCCTAAACGAACGCGAAGGTGCGCGCCGATGCTCCTCGTGCGACTTCGCTCTTCGCTCGTCTTGTCGTTCGTAACCGGCGTCCTCGCGTGTTCGCTGCCGACCGCCGCGTCCGCGTCGCGTCACGGAGCCGCCACGGCCATGCGGCCCGAACCCGGTTTCCGCCTGCACTTCGGGCGCACCGCGCAGAGCGGAAACGAACCGTTCCGCCCCTTCGTCGTCCCGACGCGTAAGCAGATCGCGCAGCCGACCCCACCGGCCGACCTTCCGGAGTTCTTCCGCAACCCGCTTCGCTTGCGCCGGATGGCATTCAACCCGCAACCGACCGGCGACCGGTAACGCCGCGAACGCGCGCGCGCAAACCGTTCATCTCGCGACGGGCATCCTCGTGCGCGACGAGCGGATACTTCTCGTCGCATCACGCTATCCGAACCACGCCGAACCGCTCTGGAACGTGCCGGGTGGCCGGCAAGAACCGGGCGAGCTTCTCGCGGCGACGGTTCGTCGCGAATTCCACGAAGAGGTCGGCCTCGAGGTCGAGGTCGGAGCACTCCGATACGTCAGCGAATCCTACGATCCCGCGGCGAACGTTCACTTCTTAAGCATCGCGTTCGACGTGCGTTCGGCCGGCGAACCTCGCGTGCCGCCGGGGGACGCGCACGCGGTGCGTTGCGCGTGGGTCCACCCGGACGACCTCGCCGCGACGATCCAGGTAGCCGTCGTGCGCGAGCCGCTCCTCGCACACCTCGCCGATCCGAATCGACGCTACTTCGGATTCGCCGACGCGGGCATCACGATCTCGTTCGCCGACGACCCGTAGCGCTCGATCGCGTCCGCGGCGCGCGCGACGATCGCCGCGGCGATGCCGGGCGGTGAGAGAATCTCGAGCGCGCTCGCACCCATGACCAGGATCTGCATCAGCGCGACGTCCCGCGACGGAAAGCCCACGCGGAGGGTCGTGCTCGCCTCGTCTTCGGCGAGGACCGCATGTTCCCAAAACGACGAAAGCTTCGGAAGCGCATCGTTTTCGACGCGCAGCACGACGTCGAACGTCTCTTGCGTTTGCCGCTCGATCGTCGAGACCGACTCGTTCCAATACGCTTCGAGGACGAAATCGGTCGGTCGAACGAACGTCTCCGCGAGAACGTCGACGCGTTGGATACGCTGCGCGCGAAACGTGCGATAGCCTTTGTCGCCCTCGCGCGCGATCGCGTACCACACGCCCGCTTTCGCGACGAGTCCGAGCGGATCGATGACGCGGTCCGTGGCGATGCCGCTGCGGTCGCGATAGTGCAATCGAACGCGCCGGTCGTCCTCCGCCGCCTTTCGCAGCGCGACCAGCACGTCCGTCGGCTGTTCGCCGCGGCTCCAGCGATTGTGATCCATGAAGAGGCGGTCCCGACTCGACTCGGCGGCACGGCGTTGCATCGCGGGGAGTGCGCCCGCAAGCTTTTGTAGCGCGGCGGTCGGCGTCGCCATGCCGAGATCGGCGAACGGTCCCGGGCCCGACGCGAAGAGCGACTGGAGTTCGTCCGTGCTGAACTGCGCGAGCGCGCGGCGGTAGTCGTCGGCCAGCACGATCCCGCCGAGCGCGCCACGTTCCATGTGAATCGGAACGCCGGCCGCTCCCAACGCCTCGACGTCGCGGTAGACGGTCCGCGTCGAGACCTCGAGCATTCCGGCGAGTTCGCGCGCCGTCATCCGGCGCTTCCCTTGCAAGAGCAACAGGCACGAGATCATCCGCGACGACTGCATACCGACATCTTGCCGCCGAAATATGCCACGACCTGTCATATATACCCGCTACGCTCTCGGCATCTCACATCGCACGACGACATGGAGCGCACGATGACTGCTAGCGAAATCGCGAACGATACCCCGGTCAAGGGCATGGACATCATCGCCCTTCTCACGAGCGACCCCGAACGCCAGATCGCGTTCTACCGCGACGTCCTCGGGATGACGCCGACGGAAATCGACGAGAAGGGCCGCGGCGCGGAGTTCTCCCTCGCCGACGGCTCGACGTTCGGTGTTTGGAAGCCCGACGAGGGGCCGGCCGCCGGAGCGACCATCATGTTCGCGGTCGACGACATCACGCGTGCGCTCGCGACCTTCCGCGCGCGCGGCGCGACCCTCAGCGATGCGGAAGAGACACCCGTCTGCTTCATGTCGTTCGGTGCGGACCCGGATGGAAACGGCTTCATCGTTCACCAGCGCAAGCCGAGCGCTGCATAACGAGGCGACCGTGATGGGGCGAGACGCACGTGCGTCCGCCCCATCCCGATTAACTTGCGGAGACCGCTCGCCAGTCGGTGCTGATCTCGATCCCGCTACGCGAGAAGAGCGCGAAGACGGGGCAACGACGCTCCGTCTCTTCTTTGAGATGCGCGAACTGCTCGGGCGTCGCGTTCGTGCGGATCGTCGCCTCGACCGTGACGCGTTCGAAGTTCGGATTCGCATCGCGCGCACCACCCACCATCACTGCGGTGTCGAGATCCGCGGAAAGATCGAACGTGAACGCATCGAGGCGGATGCCGAGTTCTCTCGCAACGATCTGCGCCGTGACTTGCGAGCACGAAACGAGTGATGTGAGCGCGTACGATAAGGGGCTCGGCGCCGAATCGTGCCCACCGAATGCGGACGGGGCGTCGACGAGAATATCGTGCGACGAACCGCCCGGGCGAACCGTTTGCGCGACCCCCGTTCCTTCGGCGTGTAGCGTAAACGTCGCGATCGACTCTTTGGGGCGAAGATTGATAGACATCATGATCCTCTCTTTCTCTAGTGAACTTCGTTGAGTTTGCCGGTCGCGACGTCGAACACGAAGCCGCGGACGCGATCGCGATGGAGCAGATGCGGATCGCTCTCGATGCGCGCGATACCGGCGCGCACGTCGCCTTCGAGGTCGTCGAACGCGTGAAGCGCGTAGGGCGGCTTGAAACCCGTTTCCGCGGCGATCTGCGCGCGAAGCGAATCGTCGGTGAACGTCAACATCCCGCAATCCGTGTGGTGGATGAGCACGATCTCCGTGGTGCCGAGTAACCGTTGCGAGATCACGAGCGAACGGATCGCATCGTCGGTCACGACGCCGCCGGCGTTACGGATCACGTGCGAGTCGCCCTCGTGCAAGCCGAGGATGCGGTAGACGTCGAGCCGTGCGTCCATACATGCGACGACCGCCGTGTGCTTCGCGGGCGGTAGCGGCAAGGGGCCGTGGAAATTCGCCGCATAGGCGGCGTTATTGCGAACGTATTCGTCCGTCTGCGTTTGCGTGGCGCTAGAGCTCATAACTACCTCAAGAAAAAAAGTAAACGCCCCTCACCAATCGGTGAGAGGCGTCCGGTTCGTTCCGGGCCTACGCGTACGAACGCGCGTCTATCTCAACCGATCGATCTTCGACGGACGAGACGACAACACGCTGCGGAGACGCTGACCACGACGGCGCTGTTCGGTTCGCCGGAGGAGAACCCTTCGCGTGCTTCCGCGCGCACTACGTCGCGCTCTTGAGACTTCCGCCGCCCTGTGGGAGCTGCGGCTCCGTGACGAACACGATACCGACGGTTGGAACGTAGAGCAAGCCAGGACGGCCACCGTCGAGCACGATCCCCTTCGCTTTCGCTTCCGATTGCGTGAGGATCGTGATGTACGCGCATCCGACGAATCCGCGGAACGCCTTCACCTGCGGCGAGTTCGCAAACGCGCGACGCGCCGCTTGTTGCTCCGGCGTCGGCTCCGTGCGCGTCTCCGAGCCCGCGGTCACGTCGCCGCCGGGCGGACCGCCACCGGGTGGACCACCACCCGGAGGACCGCCAGGACCACCACCGCCGGGCCCCTCGCCGAGCGGACCACCGCCCGGAGGACCGCCGCCGGGCGGTCCACCACCCGGGAAGCCTCCGCCACCGCCGCTACGGCGGCCGCCGCCGGCGCCACCACCCGCGCCGCCGCCGGGCGGCCGCGGAAAATTCGGGTGGAGCTCGAGATAATACGGTACGGGCGAACCGGCGGCGGTCTTGTGCGCGACGAGCGTGAGGCCGGGAACGTCGGGTGTTTTCTTGCCGGCCTCGTACGCCGCAACGTACGCGTGCAAGCCGTCGAAGATCGGTTTCGCATCCGGTTGCACCGTCGCATCGCACGACTCGCGCGACGTTGCGAGCGCGAGCGGATCGGTTCCCGGCGGCGGCGGGTTCGACGTGAAGCGTGGCTGACGACGTGGCGCACCGCTCGCCTCGGGTTGCGGTGCCGGAGTCGCTTCCGCGAGTCGCGCACGTGAAAACTGACGGAACGCCGGCCCCGGCGCCGGGCCGCCGATCGCGGCGGAGTACGATAGGAATATCGTCCGCGGCGTCAGCGGCGTCGCCGCCGTGAAGTAGTCGCCACCCGCCGAGAGCGGGAGCGGACGCGAACCCTCGTCGGTCGCGAAGACGCCCGCGTACGCGTTGAAGGCGTTGTTTTCGAAGAGCGTGAGCTGACCCGGACCGAACCGGTGCGACACGCCGAAACTGACGCTCACGTACGGCCCGAGATTTTGCTGGTTGTTCGATCCGACGTATTGGAAGTTCGCGAGCAGCTCGACGCCGGGTCGGGGAATCAGCCCGTCGATCGCGAGGTTGCCCTTGTGCGCCGGTCGATTCGGCAGTTGCGCCCCGACGATGGTGGTCGAGGGTCCGTCGTCGAGACGGCCGCTCGCGGCTTCGAGAATCGCGAGGTTGAGCGAATACGACGGCAAGACCGCGATGTACGGCGAGAGCTCGAAGCGACCGTTCAGATTCACGCCCTGATAGAGCCGCCGCGTGCCGGCGATCGATTCTTGCACGTAGACCGTCGGAAGGGCCGCATCGACTCCGCAGACCGATGGCGAATGGTAGGCCGCATCGAGCGTTTGCAAATAACCCGGGCCCGCAGCGTCGTAGTACGATGCGGGTTCTTCGATCAGCGCGTTGATCAATTGGCCGGTTTGCAATTGTGAGAACGCTTGTGCCGAAAACGTCGCGCCGCCGTTGAAGCGGTGCGTCCACGACGCGTTGAGCGCCGTTGCCGACTGCTTTTCGCCCTCGCCGCTATCCCCGGGTCCGCTGACGACCGCCGTATTCGCACCACAATTGAATCGCGCGGCGACCGGATCGGAAAACGACTGCTGCGCGTTGAGATTCGGCTGCGAACTTCCGACGTTGAGCGAGAGCGAATAGGCGTCGTTGACTTTCGGCGTCCATCCCGCGCTCATACCGGCGAGGAACGAGCCGCCGAGACCGCTGGTATCGGCAAACGAGACCGAAGGTGTAAGCGTCAATTGGTCGTTCGACTTGATCGCGTCGCTGAATTGATAGCGCGTCGACGATGCTGCGTTCGTCACGGCCGTGACGTACTGCGAACCCACGATCGGCGTCGATGCGTCGATCGCCGAGTACGTGCTGCCGCTGAAGTTGAACGTGTGATTGCCTTGGGCGAGCGACGCGCCGTACGCGACGCCGCGCGTCAGCGTATTCGTGAACGATGCGGACGGGTCGAGCGTCGGCTCGTAGTCGTTTGGATCCGTCGGATCTCCGCCGGACGTGAGGGCCACGATGTAGCGGTTGAGGCTATCGTTATCTTGCGTTCCCGAATTCGCATACGCCGAAAACGTCGTCTGCACGTCGCCGACGAGCGATGCGATCGTGCCGTAGGCGAGCCCGTATCGTCCGAAGCCGAGATTGTTCGGCCCGCTTCCGCACGGAACGACCGTGACGTCCTGAGCGCAGATATCGTACGCCAAGCGATTCGTGTCGAGCGCCGAGGCGGTGATCGTCGTGCGCTCGTCGCCGAGCGCGTAGCGCAATTTGAGGAGGTCGCTCTCCGTCTGCGAATCGCCACCGTGCGCGTACGTCAAGCCGCTCTGATCTTCGTAGTCGCGAAAGGTCAGCGGACTATTCGACCAGCGATCGGTATGCTCGACCACGAGCCCGAGATTGCCGATCGATCCCGTGGCCGCGAAAAGATAATTCGAACGATCGTACGTGCCCGTGGTCCCATTCGTGCGAATCTGTAGCGCCTGCGTCGGTGAGAGCGTCGAAAAATTCACGCCGCCCGCGAGCCCACCGGCCGTCGGCGTAAAGCTCACGGACGATCCCGAGAAGAGATCGGTACCGATACCGCGCAGATTCCCGGCCGACCCGGGCGCGGAGAGCGGAATGCCGTCGAGCGTCAGCGCCGTCTGCGATTCGTCTTGATTGTTGAGCGAGATCGTGATCGGCGCGTTCGGGTCCGTCGCGTCGCCCGTCACGGTAACGCCGGCCAGTTTGTCGAGCGCGTCGGTCAGCGAATCGGACAATCGGCGAATCGGACTGTCCGCATTGATGTCGCTCGTGGTGATGCTGACCTTCGTGCGCGTCGAAACGACGCCGATCACTTTAAGGTTGCCGTTGCTTTCAGGACTTTGACCCGCAGCCGCCGCGGCGCGGCGCGCCGCCAGTTCTTCCGGCGTTAACTTCGTGAGGGTGATGCGAACGTGAACCGCCCGATTCGGCAACACGTCGAACTCGCGCGTGCTCGCGCCGTCGTAGCCGCGCACTTGCACGCGAATCCGATAGATGCCGATCGGCACGTCCGTGAACGTGATCGCTCCGGACGCCGTCGTGAGCGCGTTCGCACTCTGCGCGCCGGAGAGGAACGTGCGCGCGTTTCCGACCGCGACTCCCGCGGTATCGACGACGTTGAGATCGATCTCACCGGTGTCACTCTGTGCGAAAGCGGATGGGGGAACGAACGAGGTCGCACACGCGAGCGCGAGGGCGAGCCCTACAACACGAAAACGTGCTCGGGACGGGCGTCGTAGCATCCGCAGTAGCGTAGCGGACGATCCTCACGCAATCCTGGGAGGCGACGCACCCTCGCGAAGGGTCGCGCCGTTGCGCTCGTCGTACCGCTCGCGCGTCATCTCGAAGATCACGATATCGACGGGCCGGCCCCGAACGATCGCGCCGTTCTTCTGCACGCGCATCTCCTCGAACCCGACGCTCGCGAGTAGCGCGCGGGAGGCGACGTTCTGCGGGACGCAGCACGCATCGATCGTCTTGAGATCGGTCTCCGTGAATGCGTGCCGCACGACGCCCCGCGCCGCTTCGCTCGCGTACCCGCGACCGCGATGGGGCGCGAGCAGGCTATACCCGATCTCAGCCGTGCCGCGCGCGTGATCGCCGACGCGCAGCGAAACCCAGCCGGCCGATTCCCGACTTGCGGCCACGACGATGAGCCATTCGAAGCGGCCGAGCGCGCGCGAATCGAAATGCTTCGGCCGCGCCGCGACGCGGCGTGCGAACTCATCGCGCGTGTGGCGCGGCACGTCCTGGAACTCGCGCAAGCCGCCGCTCTGCATGATCTTCCACAGCACGCTCGCATTCTCGGTCGTTACGGGCTCGAGGACGAGCCGATCCGTGACGATCCGCTTCACGGCGTCAGCACCGAATCGACGAAACCATCGGCGGCCTCATATCCGCCGACACTCGCGCCCGCGTGGAAACGGACGCGGTCGCCGGGACGCGCGAGAAGTGCCGTCGGGGCGTCGTGCGACGAGATCGTGAAGATCCGGCGGTCGCCGCGGAGCGTCAGGTACACGGTTCCGTCCGGGCCCGTGGCCACACGATCGATCGTGCCGCCGTCGCTCTCCTGCCCGGCGACGCCGGGCATGCTGCCCGAAAGGCCGAGGAACGCGGCGTATTGCGCGAACGCGTCGCTCTGCGGCGAGGGATTCGAACTCGATCCGACCACGACGTGTCCGTTCTTCGCCTGCACGAGCGCCACCGTTTGATACTTCCCCGTTTCTGCGACGAGTGGAACGACCCACGTATTCTGCCCGAATGCATTGTAGAGAATCGGTTGCGTCGGAATCAACTTTCCTTGGCGGACGATCGGGTTCGAAGCGACGGCGTCTTCGGCACCACGCGAGTTGAACTCTCCACCGGAGGAGGTGTAGTACGTGACGTGCCCCGTTACGGTGTCCATGTACGTGAATCCGGTCATCGACTGATCGCTCGCGGGCGATGTGTGATCCACGAACCAAACGAACCGCGGACCGGCGAGCAGGCCGAACACTTCGTCGCGAGCCGGGACGTGCACGTCGCGCTTCACGAGCAGAGAGTTCCAGAGCCCGTGTACGAATTCTCCGAACCACTCGTTGTAGGCGAGCGCGAGGTCGGCCGGGTACACGCGGCTGACCCAGGCCGGCAACGATGCGAAATCGGCGCGCGCGACGCGGTGCATCTCACCCGTCGCCGGATCGACGATCGCGACGCCCGTGACGATCGTCCCGCTCCAACCGATCGTCGGGCGGCCGAGCGTGCAGAGATACTGCGGGTTGCCGGCGTCGTCGAGCTGCAGGGTCGTTTCGAGAATTTGTTCGGTACCGTACCGCATGTAGACGTGGCGATACAGGTTGTCGTTGAGGAGCGCCGAGGGGATGTAGCGCATCGGCGCACGTTGCCGCACCTCCGCTTGCTCGTCCGGATTTTCCGCGCTCACGACGATGACGCCGGGGCTCGTTCCGCGCGAGAGCCATTGCACGACGCCTTGAAACTCGAGCGGCGCGACCCACACGAGCTTTCCACGCGTCACCTGAACGTTGAAATCACCGACGCGGTAGTAGGCACCCAGCTGCCCGACGACCTTGTTGCCGGCGAAGATCGCCGATTCTTCGGGAACGACACGCACGTGCGCGATGTCGGCACTCGGCGGCAGTGAGGCCGAGGTGGAGACGTCCACGACATCGCGCAAACCGCTCGCATCGACGAGCGGCGCGATCGCGAGCACGCCGGCGAACGCGCCGACGACGGCGAGCGCCACGAGATACGGTCGCGCGGGCGTACGGCGAATCGACACGACGCGCCGCGATGCGATCGCGGTGCGGGCCGCGAGGAGAATGCTATACGCCGCATTCGGTACGAGCGTGAGCAGCAACAGCGTGAAGCATTGCGGGAACACGAGCGGCGGCATCTCGACGTACGCGTACACGAGCAAGATCGGAAACCCGACGGCCAAGCGAAGCACCTGCCCTCGCAACCAGTTGCGCGAGAAATCGAGGTTAACGAGGCCGAGCGACATGAAGAGCGCGACGTAGAGGATGACCACGTTGCGGCCTGTTCCCGCCTCGGGTCGACGGGTCTTTTAGGGGCGCTTTCGCCGCCTGCTACGGCAGCGAACGATCTCCGACCGCGGTGGCCATCGCGCGATACACGTTCAGACGGCCGCAGCCTTCCTTGCTATCGCCGATGTCGTCCGCGGTCGAGCAAAGTAACTGCTTCATCTTCGTGGGTGATTTGTAGCTCGGGTTGACCGCGATGATGAGCGCGGCTGCGCCGGCGACCGTGGGCGACGCCATCGACGTGCCCGCGAACAGCGTTTGGCAGTCGCCATTATCGTTCGAACTCGGATAGTCGGCGCACGATCCGGCGAAGCGCGAATCGAACGGCGTCGTCGTCACGAGATCCGCGATCCAGTGCAGATAATCCGCATCCGTGTCACCGCTCGGATCGCCGCCGGGTGCTACGATGCCCCACGCGTTTGCGTTTCGTAGCGACGCGCCCGGATTGCCATAGTCCGAGTATGAGGCGACGTATTCACTTGGGCTCGACGACGATCCGGAGGCCGATCCGGTACCATTGGTCACACCGTCCGCGAGGGACGTGGCGCCGACCGCGATCACACCCGGATCGCATCCGGGCGCCTCAACGCCTACGCCACTCGTTCCACCATTGCCGGCCGATGCAACCACGACGATATTCGCCGCGATTGCATCCGCGATCGCGCCCCCCTCGACGCTATCCGCGTCCTGACCGTTCGAACACCCCGAATTCGAATCGACGGCATCACCGCCGAGGCTGAGATTGATAACGTCGACTTTTTGCGCGATCGCATCCTCGATCGCCGACGCGATGTCCGCCGAATCGAACGTGCATTGCGTGTCGGTGGTTTGGTCGTTCAAGCAGTTGTCATCCGGCGTGGGGCCAATGCGATACGCGTAGATACTCGCCAACCCGCCCGAGCCGACGAATCCAAGAGCGTTGTTCGATTCAGCCGCCGCGATGCCGGATACGTCCGTGCCGTGGCCGTCTTCGTCAGTCGTGAAATTCGAGGAGCTCGTCACGCTGGGCGTAACGTTGGGGTTCGTAACAAAGCACTTCTGATAGACGATCTTCGAGCGAAGCTCGGGGTGCGTTGCATCCTCGCCCTGATCGATGACCGCAATCTTCACGCTCGAAGAGCCGAGCGCTTTGCCGTTTACAACCGTACTGCCGTTATTTTCTTGGCTGTACCCGAACGCATCCTCGAGCCCGATCACGTGCATATTCCACTGACCCGGGACGGAGGGACCCTCTTCGTACGGCCCGACTTCATAGGTCGCCGGCGGGACGGCCGATGAGCCGCTGTCCGGGTCGGCAACCGGGTGCGCGAAACCGGTGAAGTACGGGTCGTTCGTGAAGTACGCCTTCGCGATCGTCTGCGGAGAGCGGCGATAACCGGCGACGGCCACCGACTGGACGCCCGGCTGCGAGCGAAGGGCCGCTTCAACCGACGCCATACGCTGGGGCGGCACGGAAAGAAGACGGGTCGCCGTTCCGAGATGCGTGTGATCGAACTCGCGAATCAACTGCGTGCCGAGCGAACTCTCGCGCGAAACGAGCGCCGCGCGCGATGCCGTGAGTGACGGAAGCGAATACGTAACGGCAAGCCGGCCGGGTGTGATCGCGACGGCGCGCGGGCCGACATTCGGCATGCGCCGCGCGCCGGCGAGCGACGCCGCGCCGCGGCCCGACGATGCGCTCGCCGTATCGGTATCAGACGTCGGGCACGTGTAGGCGTCGCTCGTTCCGCCTCCCCCGCCGCTACCGGTCGTCGGGGACGAGGACGACGTCGCGGTCGGCGAGGAGACCGGCGTCGCCGTCACCTTGGGAGAGCTGCCGCCACCGCTGCATGCGGAGACGAGGGCGGCGAGCGCTGCGAGCGCGAGGAGGCGGCGTGGCGTCTTCAAATCGGTCACCTGGAGGTTCGGCCTAGGCGTCGTTCATACGCTCCGGGCCTGGGAATTCTCAGAGAGGGGTTCCTTCCTCATATCGGCTCGTTGCCTGGCATAGCCTAGTGAGACGGACCCGACGTCGCGACGTAGCAAGCATGACGACCACGCTTGCCAACGGACTCGCGTCGGCTTCTCCGAGCGAAGTGGCTTTCTCCGGCACGGTGCTGAACGCCCCGCGCTTCTTCTACGGTACCAATACGCACGCGACGCACGAAGCGTTCGACGTGCGCAGCGACGACGGTCATCGCGTCGAGGTCGTCGACAACGTGAAACTCGCGCCGCGCGTTCCCGTCGCGCCGGGCGACCGCGTGAGCATCCTCGGAGAGCTCGTCCCCGAAACGAGTCACGGGCCGCTCGTGCATTGGACGCATCACGATCCCGCGCACATGCACCCCGACGGCTACATCGATTTCAACGGGCGGCGATATGCGTAGCCGCGGCCAACTGCGCGTCGGATATCAGCTGCGGGATCGTCACGAAACGGAAATGCCGCGCGTGCAGCGTTTGCACGATCTCGCGCGTTGCGGCAACCTCTTGCGAACGGTCGCACGTACGCGCCGGATAGCGGTGGTCGCGGCAGACGATCCCGCGATTTCCGTCGTGCAACACGATGATGCTTCCGTCCGTCACGTTGTCCACGATGCGCGAGGCGATGGTGCCGACACCCGGCTGATCCCAATCGTCGGGCAACGGCACGCTCCACATCACGACGCGATATCCGAGTTTGTGCGCCTCGGAGATCACCGCGAAATCTCGCGCGCCGAACGGCGGTCGCATCAGGTGCGTGCGAACGCCCGTGATGCGCTGGATCGCGGCACTCGTGCGCTCGAGTTGTTGGCGCATGCTCGCCTCGGACTCGACGATCATATGTCCGTGATCCCACGTGTGGTTGCCGACGGCGTTGCCCTCGCGCACGATCCGTCGCATCGTCGCGGGGTACGCAACGACCGCGCGACCCACAACGAAGAACGTCGCGTGCACGTGTTCGTCGCGCAAGACGTCGAGGATCCGATCCGTGTACGGCGGATTCGGACCGTCGTCGAACGTCAGCGCGACCTCGCGGTCGGTCGGCGCGCCCTGCACCACCGTCTTCCCGAACAGTTGATTGCCCGGCGCTTCGAGTGCTTCGTATCCGACATACGCGACGACGGCGGCGAACGCGAGCGGGATAGCGAAACGTAGTGCGAGGCGACGCGCGTTCACGATTTCACGCCCAAGCGTTCGCGCGCGCGTGCGGAGCGTTCGCGAAACGCCGCCGGGCCGAACGATCGAAAATCGTCGACGAGCTGCTGGTAGCGCGGCTCCACGAGAACGGTACTCGTCATCTGCAAGAGGTCGGGCACCGGCTTGTTCTTATCGAGCTTGATGTGAAATTGATGACCGCCGACCGTCGCCCAGTAGTGCGGATCCGTGAACGTAAACGTGCGCGAGCCTTGCTGCCCGTCGACGGCCTGAAAAACGTGGACCGTGTACGTCGTGGAGACGTCGCCGCGCGGCGGCTTGTTCGTGAGCTCCCAAATGCCGTCTTGCACGACGCGTCCGAAGAAGAACGCGATGTTCCGATCCGGATCGAGCGTCTTATCGGGACGCTCCGAAATCGAGATCGTGGTCCCGTTCCGGCCGGCGACGCGATAGCTGCTCGAGGACGCGCCCTCGATGTCGTTCATCGCGTAGTCTTCCTCGGCGAGCGGCCCCGCCGTGTGCTTGATCGCGAGGGAAAGGCGAATGATCGACGGCCGCGCGAGCACGCCGCGCGCACCGACGTAGCGCGGCACGATGGTCCGGTTGAAGAGCAGGTAGGCGACGGCCGCGGCCACGAGCGAGAGCGCGAGGATGAGGACCGGGATGGGGTTACGGCGCACAAACGGGACGGATTAGGCGGGTATCACGGCATCCCCGCCCGGCTCCGGGCGTCCGCTTCGTCGAGCACCTGGTTGACCACGGCGTCGGCGGCGGCGTTGTCCTTGCGGCGTACGTGTTGGATGTCGCTCGAGCGGAACTCGCGCAAGAGCTGCCTGGCACGCGCCGCGAGCGGAATGAGATCCGCATGCTTCACGCGGTAGACACCGGTCAGCTGCCGCACGACGAGCTCGCTGTCAAGACGGATCGCGATCTCGTCGACGCCGAGTTCGCGTGCCCGTGCCAGGCCGATCAAGAGCGCGCGCCATTCGGCGACGTTGTTCGTCGCGATCCCGAGGAATTCGCCGACCTCCGCGAGCGCGGACCCGTCCTCCGCGTACAACACCGCTCCACTTGCCGCGGGACCGGGGTTGCCCCGCGAACCGCCGTCTGCAAACAACGTGGCCTTCATCCGGCCGAACCCATCACACGATCGAACGTCACGCGTCCCACTTCGAAAAAAAGATGGGCGCACCCGTGCCGCACGTGCGGCGAAAGGCGAGAGCATGCCCCAATCGTTGCAACGTTGCCCCTGGGCCAAGGCCGAACCCGAGATCGGATATCACGACCGCGAGTGGGGCGTGCCGCATCACGGCGAACACGAACTCTTCGAGCTTCTCGTGCTCGAGGGAGCGCAGGCCGGGCTGAGCTGGACGACGATCCTGCGGAAGCGTGAGGGTTATCGGCTCGCGTTCGACGGCTTCGACCCGGCGCTCGTCGCGCGGTACGATGCGGCGCGCATCGAGAAGCTGGTCGTGAATCCGGCGATCGTCCGGCATCGCGGAAAGATCGGATCGGCCGTTGCAAATGCTGCCGCTTTCCTCGAGGTCCAGCGCGCGTTCGGCTCGTTCGATGCGTACCTGTGGGGTTTCGTCGACGGCGTGCCGATCGTGACGCGGCGCTCCGAGGACGACGAGCCGCCCGCTCGGACGCAGCTCTCGGACCGCATCAGTGCCGATCTGCGCAAGCGCGGCTTCAGCTTCGTCGGATCGACGATCGTGTACGCGTACTTGCAGGCCACGGGCGTGGTCGACGATCATCGCGCGACCTGCTTTCGAGGAGACGCAACCTTCGCCGCCTCCACGGCGTAGAAGCGGCGATGAGTGAATCCGCGATCGCCGTGACCGACCTCGTGAAGCGCTTCGGCGAGGTCGTCGCCGTCGACGGCATTTCGTTCGACGTCGCCCCGGGAACGATTTTCGGGCTGCTGGGCCGCAACGGCGCCGGGAAGACGACCACACTCGAGACGTGCATCGGCCTCACGGCCCCGACGAGCGGACAAGTTCGCGTGCTCGGGCTCGACCCGACGCGCCGCCGCGACTTCGATCGGCTCAAGCGTAAGATCGGCGTTCAATTGCAGGCGACGTCGCTTCCCGAGAAAGCGAAAGCCTCCGAGATTCTCGAGCTCTACGCCGCGTACTACGGCGTGCCCGCACGCACGAAAGAACTCGCGGAGCGCGTCGGACTCGAGGACAAGCTCGATCGTTTCGTCGGGAAGATGTCGGGCGGCGAGCAGCAGCGCCTCTCGCTCGCGCTCGCGCTCTTGCACGATCCCGAGGTCGTGTTTCTCGACGAGCCGACGGCCGGCATGGACACGTTCGGGCGCCGCATCCTCTGGGGTGAAGTCGAACGCCTGAAAGCCGAGGGGAAGACGCTCGTCCTCACGACGCATTATATCGAAGAGGCGGAACGGCTCTGCGACGAGATTTGCATCGTCAAAGGTGGCCGCGTCGTCGCACGCGACACGGCACCGGCGCTCGTCGCGAAGTACGGCGGCGATGCCGTGGTCGATTTTGCCGCGCGCGGCTTCGCGATCGACGCATCGCTCGAACGCGTCGGGCGCTGGAACCAAAAGGGCGATCGCTGGCAAGTGTTCGTGCATGGCGAACCCGGCCACGCACTCGCCGCGATCGTGTCGCATGCCAACGCGCTCGGCATCGTGATCGACGATCTCGATCTCCATCGACCCGGGCTCGAAGATGCGTTCATCGCGATCACCGGTGAGGCGCTCGACGAAGACCTCGGGGCGATCGCCCGGCCGGCCGCATGAACGTGTTCCGCGTTCTCATCGCGCAGACGCGCGCGAACTTTCAATGGTACTTTCTGCGCGACGGCGAGATGATTTTCTGGTCGCTCGCGATCCCGGTCTTCTTCCTCTTCATCTTCTCGTACGCGCTCGGCGGCGGGAACACGAAACAGACCTCGACGTTCCTGATTCCGGGGCTGATCGGCGCGCAAGTGCTCAGCTCGGGGTTTTGGGGTGTGGGCGCGATGCTCGCGACGTTTCGCGAGAAAAAACTGCTCCGGCGCATCTACCTGACGCCGATCCCACCCTGGACATTCTTCGCCTCGCTCGTCCTCTACCGGATGTCGCTGCTCGCGCTTCAAGCCATGGTGCTCGCCTTCTTCGGAAGCCTCGTGTTCCACGTGCGCTTCGCGGGCGACCCGGGATCGATCGCGCTCATCCTGTTGCTTGGAGCGGCCACCTTCGTTTCACTCGGGACCGTGATCGGCGCCGTCGTTCGCTCGACGGAGAGCGCGAACAATATCGCATCGGTCCTCACGGTCCCGCTCGCGTTTCTCAGCGACGCCTACATCCCCATCGACCGCTTCCCCGCGGCGATTGGGAACACGCTCCGCCTGCTGCCGTCCACCCAGTTTATCGACGCCTTCCGCGGCATCTCGATGCACGGCGCCTCCCTCGCGAGCTACGGACCCTGGATCGGGATCCTCTGTCTCTGGACGATCGCCGGTACCGCGGTGAGTGCCCGCTACTTCCGCTGGGTCTAGGAGCCTCTCAGGTCGGGTAGCGACGCGACCGACATTCCAAAGAGCGACCGTCTTTGAAATCGGGGCGGCGTGCCCCCCGATGGCCCCCGAGCCCGCACTCGCGGGCTCGATCACGCGGAGTTCTTTGCATTGCGCCACCGCATCTACCCGTTCGTTATTCTCGGTGCCCTCATCGCGAGCGGCTGCAGCGGAGGCGGGGGAACGCCCCATACCGCCACTTCGCCGACGCCGAGCGCGAGTGCGACCGCGTCTGCAAGCGCATCGCCGACGCCCACGCCCACCTCAACGGGATCCCCGAGCGCTAGCCCCACGCCGACGGGAACGACGGCGATCACGGGGACCGGGCTTTATATCGCCGCGGAGTACCCGAACTCGTTCACCCGGGTCACGACGACGCTAACGGTGCCCCCGGCTCCTCCAGCGACCGGAGCGGTGATCGTTTGGCCAGGACTCGTCCCGTGGAGCGCCGGCAATAACCCGACGTATCTCCCGATTAGCGACGGCACCCTTCAGACGGTTCTCTCGTGGGGAACGACCTGTGCGCAAGCGACACAGCCAACGCCCTATTCGACGTGGTGGATTTCCGCACAATACAATAATTTCGACGGCCAGCAGGCGGGCTATACCGGCTGCCAGAGCGGCAGCATCATGCCGGTCAACCCGGGCGACTCGCTGGTCGAAACACTGACGCTCAATGGAACGGTCTGGGACGAGCAAGTTTCCGACCAAACGACGAGCCAGTCCGTGAGCTTCCAGATCGACCTTCTCGGACAAACGCAGAACCTTCTCTACTTCTACATGCAGGGTAACGGCCAAAATCCCGTCGGGGCCGTTTCGTTTAGCAACACATCGTTCACGACATCGACGGCATTCTCTAGCGCAAACGCGTGCGACCTCATGACGGCCGGAACCTACGAACCCGACACGCAATCCCCGCCGACACTAAGCGGTAGCACGTGCTCGATCGCCAGCATGACGCTCTACCCCTCAGCAAGTCCCGTCCCCGCCCTACAAGGCCACGCGGCAGTTGCAGCGAGCCGCTTCCTACCCCCGCCCTTTCCGTCGCAATTCGGCAAGAACTGATTACTTAATCAACGTACTATCTGGCCGTATGAATCCTTCCCCGTTTTCATCGCAGAGGATGAACCCCGAACGGCAATAATAGAGGCTCGATGAGCTTCGAGAGAACGGACGTAGGCGATGCATAGCGTCGCACGCGTCCTACGCGCCGCGCGCGGGACCGA
>Ga0116228_10001094_pt1 | contig 22118 bp, 16 predicted proteins | sample S1TSphfallax_2_FD_89694 | JGI IMG/M metagenome (GOLD analysis project Ga0116228, IMG submission 89694) | Host-associated microbial communities from peat moss isolated from Minnesota, USA - S1T2_Fc - Sphagnum fallax MG | ecosystem: Host-associated > Plants > Peat moss > Unclassified | place...
ATCATCCATGATAAATTAGTGACAACAATTGTGTTGTGTAGTAGACAACAGTTTGTAGTGTGTTACGCTCATGAGTTGTAATAGTCTGTAGTGTGTTGCGCTCACAAGTCGCAACAGTCTATAGTGTGTTGCGCTCACAAGTAGCAAGTTACGTTTATTTTGAGGTTTTATTGACCCAACTACAACTGAGTAATAGTCGATTATGATCGTTGCTCAGTAGTCTAGTCGATTATGACCGTTGCTCGGTAGTCTAGTCGATTATGACTGTTGCTCGGTAGTCTACTCGATTATCTACGTAGATAGTTGGAGACTACAGTCAGTACATCGACTAAAAGTTGCATTGACTACGGGTCCTTGCATGTGAGACCAAGGGATTTTTTTAATAGAAGTAAGATCCCTCCCAATCATGATGTATAAACATAATATCACTCCTCTTATGAAGGAGGGAAATTCATGGATATAAGGTGCCCTCCAAATACACTTGGGAAAATTCTTGGAGTTGCTGGTGGATACCAAGGAAAAATCTTACAAAGGACAAACCTTGTAATGCTATGGAGTTAGATTGCAAAATCCATTTGTCCTGTCCCTTTTTCAGCATTTAATTCATCTCTTTTAAATGGATAGATCAAATTTGATATTTCATGCCTCTTTGCCCAAACTTTTGTTTTCAGATGTAGTTTTGCAAGCATTCCTACATCAACGTAGCAGCTCATCATTATTGTTAATTCATAGGTAATGTGATAGCAAAATGATGAGCAAAGTTTTTGTTTCTATATGTGATTTAGAAATCAATAAAGGCCATTTGAACATTTGTACAAGCAAAATGTCCAATGAATATATTCCAAATGTAAATATGATTTTTGAGATGGAAAATGCCTTTTCTATTTTCAACTTGTCATTTTAAAATTCTCCTCCTCAAACAAAATGCAGAATTTTTTTGCACCCATAAAAGAGCGGAGTCAAAATGAGTTTCTTACACATGTAAAAATCTTATGTGTAAGGTAAAACCTCATTCTAGCCCCTTTTGCACTGCAAGTCCAAATGTCATGGAACCAAGCCCATGCACCCCTCCTCATCAAAAGCTTTCCAAGGACACAAAGAACATGATCTAAAGCATCCTAGTTGAATGGATCTCATAACTACAAAACAAATCACCTTCCTTCATAGATATTATTAGTGACACAAAATTTATGCAAGAAAATGCCATTATAATTATGGAGAAATTTTAAAAATTATGCAAGTCTTGTTAAATCATGTTCATCATTTTCAAATTGATTAACCATTTGCAATGAAAGAACATATTACAATTTTACCCACAATGTGAAGATGAATGCAAAAGGAATACATGTTATGGTTCCATAAGGTTAAGGTTCAAATGACAAAATAGACTCATAGAACCAACATCAAATTCTATATTGAACTCAAACAAAAGATCCCAATTGAACGAACTTGGACTTCTTAGAAGGTGTTAGTTGTCATCTTAAGTGACCTCTAGAAGAATAAATTCACCACAAGGTTAAATTTTGAACATGATCCTAATACCAATTTGTTGATCATAACAATCAAATGGTGAGAAATAGTGAATGTCGATATGGTTCAAGGCATGTACTTCTACTAAGGAATGGAGGTTGCATGTAAGGATAAGTGGGGCACCATTTATGGTGATTTCAAGTGTATTCTTTGTCACCAAATAAGCCCAACAATTTGGAACTTGTGAACCCCATAATGTGTATAATTTTTTCTAAACATCAAAATAATAATATGTACAAAATTGTTGATTTTTTTGGGGGAACAATTCAAAGTTCAAATTCCCTCACACCTTGTCCATGATTCATGGGAATTATCAATACTTGGTACTTTTTAATATCACTTCAGCTATGGAACTTAGAAAATTCTAATAAAACAACATCAACAATTTAAACTAAATAGATTTAATTTTAAAAAATTGTTATACATCTCGAATTAAAGTGTCTTTTCGTAACCCCTTTGGTTAAATGAATCAAACTCATAATAGTATGGATCATACAATCTTTGATTATAGACATAGTTAAAAAAATTTAAACAATTTAATCATAAATGGAGAGTCCATATTATTCAATCATCAATAAAAAATGTGAAGTAATATCTGATACAATTTTCACCAAAGATACAAACTCCAAACTCAAAACTACAACTTTCAATGTAGGATCTGATGGTTAAATACAGACATGCGCTCTTTTACAACTTGTGGAGTAATGAGTTTAATCAAATGGAATGATCCAGTGGAAGCAACACTGGTACCTTCACCTTCTTCAGTTAGGCCTTTTAGTGACCACATTCAACCAAGCAAATGTTAAATTCAGACTCAGATAGGATGGGATATTTATCATGGGGCGAAGCAACCTAAAAAAAAGTTGGGATTTTTACCAGAGTACGAGCATGGGTGCAGGTTCACCCAAGCCCTTGTGGTTGGGGGGTGGAAGAGTAGGGCGAGGTAAAACCTGCACTCACTCTGGTACCCTATTGAGTGAGGCCTCTTAGTGGTCAAATTAAACTCAAGAAGTGTTAGAATTGAACTGAGAGACCCTGATTTAGTCTAATCATAGGATATTTATAATATTTAGAAGTAATTTAGATGAACCATATACCAGGAGGGTGGGAGGTAGGTAACCAGTTACCAATGGGAGGTAGTAAGAATGAGCACCTAGTTGTTAGCGGTCTACACTGGGTTTATGTCTTTGTTTTTGTGAGTTGATAAACCAACAGTGACTTTCTTTAAGTCCCTCTTTTGCATAGGGAGTGGGTTGTTGCTCCTACCTACATGATGGTTGTAGCCTCTGGCAAAGCAGCAGCAGCATCAACTAGCTAGCTTTGAGAGAAAAACCAATCGGTAGAACTACTACTTACCTAGTCCTTTATCATGAGGACATTTTCAGCTTCTCTTTATCTCTCTCTCTCTCTTCCTCTGCTCCAACAAACCACAGTAGGGCCTAGGCTAATACAGTTAGCCATGCAATTGTGTCCCCCCCTCCCCCTCTAATAATATAATAAATTGTGCCACACAGCCCAACTCCAGTAGTTGTATTAAACTGAACCCAGGAAGTATTTAGGAACAAACGAGCAAACAAAATTTATGTTGCAGGTTATTACAGAAACAAACGGTGGGGAGAGAAGAAGGTGGGCATCAGCAGCAGTTGTGCTGCTAGTGGTACAGTACTTTCTTTCCACAGAATGGGTTCAGTTTGGTAAAGGCTGGCAAATAGCTGCAACAGGAAGTTTTTATTGAATGTAGAAATCAATTAGCCAGCAGCAGCAGGCTGCCAAAGACCATGTGTGTAGGAACTTGTAGCTGCTAAGGTAGTGGTGATGATGTTGATGATTCCATTGCTACTAGCTAGCTACTGTTGCATTTGCCCTTAAACCCAGCTTTAACAACAGAAGGTTCCGAGTTCTCAGTAGGCGTTGGCCACAAAGCCAGTGTACTTTGGGAGCCCCAACAAGAAGAAAAACAAAAGACCAGCCACTGGCAACACTCTTTAACCTTGTCATGGCTAGTTTGTCTGCGGGGATCTTTCTAGCTGGGAAGTGGTATTATCTACTGTACTTGGCTGACAAATTTATCAAATATTTTGCTCTGTGCTCACCAGCTTGCATATCAATTAGGAGAACCACAATTTATTCACCACTTCCTTTTCTTTTCTTTCTCTTTGAAACAGAGTTGTTAATACGTTTGGGTTGTACAATCTAACCAGTTTCCCTTTCTTCTAGGAGCTGCTTAATGCACATTTATTTTTTTGTGCAGATGTAGGCTCTACATTTGTTTATGACAATAGGAAAGGCTTGAAGACAATATTTATCCATCACAGGGAAGAAGATAAATCCAGCAGGAACTTTTTAAAATGGGTTAAGTACTAATCTGCTCCCAATATGAACAGGTGTACTAAGGGACTGTCAACATTTAATTACCTTGTATGGCCACAGCTCATGTTAGTCATCTCAAAAAATTTACTCACACATACGAGAACAAGCCAAGGCTGGTCGTGCCAGCCACCAGAGCAAAGTGAAGGCTGCAACCGAACAACTGGGGCAGCCATAGCTTTCCAGATGTAGAGGAGAATAAGAACCAGTGTTTGTGCAGTTACTTGAATTTATAAAGAACCCTTAGGTTCAGTTTTTCATATATTTCAGACTAAACAGAGAATCACCAGTTCCAACTATTTCAAAAACCTAAATGAATGACGATTTTCATGAAAGAACTGGTAAAAAATCAACAATTATAAAGGTGGTCATTTTAGTGACAATCATTCATCAAAAAAATTCCATGCATCTTACTTTTACATTTTTCATTCTATTTTTTAATTTTAATTTTGACACTATGACGACATATTTTTTGAAATCACATTTAATATTGTAAGTGTGACAAATGCATTGTTATCATTTCAACTCTCATTATGAATCCGTTCTTTTTTTATAATTCATTTATATTTTTCGATATGAATCCCAGTAAAATTTATTGCAATATGGATAATTAAAAATATTAATAAAGTTAATGTTCAATATGATTTTACATTTAAAATTCATTTAAAATCCAAAAAAGTTACAATTATGACAATCTCCATAACCTCATTATTGTGCTTTCACCCCCCACCAAGATATCATAAATAGAATACATTCTCAAGCATTCACACAAGGGATAACAACACTGATTTTTTATTTTTTTAAAAAGACAATAGAACCCTAATGAGAAGGTGTGTCTAATCACGCTCAAAGGTTAACTTAATAAGTTCCAAACGCCCTAAACACTTGATATACAAAAAATGACTGATTTTGATACTTTAAATCAATTTAGATAATAGAGATTTATTTATTTATTTAGGTTGGGTGTGCATAACAAATATCTTTCCAATGGTTTGCTCCCCAAGCACATCCAAGTGGATTTAGTGAGGGACTTCTTAACCAAGAAAACAACATGCAATCACATTGTCAAATGTGAGGGGTGACTACATTGAGTTTTCCTAGCTTAGTTGGGCTAACTTTGAAAACTCATTTGAGAGCTAACCCAACTGTTCTAGTAGTGAAATCCTTTTCAATTTGTTGCTCCTTTTCGAGGATCCTTACATTCACATTCTCAATCCAAAACTTGAAAGGCTTCATTCTTATTTGAAGAATCAGATTTTGGCATAAACTTTTTTTTTGAATAGCTAAGCAACTTGGTCATTGTGAGTGCATTATTGGAATGCATTCATTAATCTATGTGAGAAACATTTTTTTATTAGTGAATTTTCAAATCCAACCTTTGACTGCACTTGCTTATTCCATATGAACTCAATCTACCTTTGCTATGTGATCACCCTTTGTTTGATTTTGGTTTTTTTTTTTTCAAACAGCAATGAGTTTGTAAACTTTGAATCTAATGGTCAGATTTGTAATTCGATTCATAGATGAGTTGATTGGACCAAATTTTAACTATGATTCATATAGAGATAAATGGTTGTAAAATGGGCTTGGAGGTTAAGCTTCTAAATGTTCATTCACACATGGTATTAGGGACTTTAGTGTTGAGTCCATTAACACCATACTAGTCAATTACGACTTATATTTACTCATCATGAAGATTTTATGTTAAACTAACATTCACTTAAAATTAAGCTATTGCACGTTTAACATCAAGTAGCACTTAGGATGCCACCTAGATTTTCATTTAACATTGATTTAACATCAAGTGTGAATGCACCATAACCTAGTCATACTAACACAAGGGGGTGGCACTATCTAAGGAAGGGGGGCCACTCCCTTTAAGGGCATAAGCTATTCAAATAGATGATGTAAAAAGATCATCAACATGTTCCCAAAGTTAGTGCATTTCATTGTTTATTGCCCAATAAAAAATTTAATGAAGCATTTGAATAAGTATTAATTGTTGGCAAATGTGGTTTGCACATATTGCCCACTGGGTAGTTACATATAAAGAAATTAATAATCAAGGGAAAGAAAATGTAAAGAGACAATTTGCAAATAAAAGGTCTCTTATTTACAATTTTTCCATATTTGAATTTTTTGTTTCAAAAGATCCCTTCGAAAAGGATGATGTGGAACAAAAGGTGTTTGTGGAAATTTGCACTTTCAATGGTGAAAATTCATTTGCCTTTACAATTTGTGAAAAGTGTGTAGTTAAAATGTTTAGTATTATAATTATGTCCTTGTGTGTAATTCCCTTCTCGAAAATTATTTTCAAACATTGTTTTGCCTAATTGGGTGGAAAAAACTAAAGAAATATATGTTTTGCCTTGGTTAAATGATTGTAGTTGTGCTACCACAAATTTTGATTTGTGCATGTTCAAGGGTGCACATGATGTGTTTATCTTGGTCATTATTTTTTGGGGATCTAATTGGAAATCAAAACATGTTATTCTTGGTTTGTTTGAAGCTATTAAAACTATAGGACAAGAGTTGGTTAAATATTTTATTGAACTTTTAGATGCATATGGTTTGAGAAATAAGATCATAGCATATGTGAAAGATGAGGGTTCAAATTTAAATACATTGACCAATGTTTTGAAGTATGTTGCTAATGTGAAACTTTAGGTTTGAAAGAAAGCTTTTAAGGAACCTATTTTGGTCATTTTTTCCCGAAGTGTGCCAATATGCCACAAATGATGACAAAGTTTGTAAGAATTTGAAATATGTGTCTATTAAATCTACTCAAGTAGATTTGAAAAAATGCATTACTTGGCCAAAGAAATTTGGGAAAGGTCATCAAGAATGGAACAAAACTTGCATTGAAGTTAGTTTGAAACCCAAGAAACTAAACATTCTAATGAAAACAAAGTTTCAGACATTTAATTTTTTGCTCCATTTTTGTAAGTCTCTCATTTTTAGTTTATTTTAATTATAGGTTTTTTTTTGCTGATCTTCGATTTACTTCTACAAGTTTACAAGTAAAATCATCCTATTTCAAAAAGCATCACAATTCAAGGTAACAATTGTCCTATGTTATAATTGACAAATTACAATCAAGGTTACTAGTTGTGTCCTTCCACCTTTAACTTTCCACATATCTCAAATAATTGTTGATGTTTTGTCTTCAATTATAAGTGCTTATGTGTTGAACCAATCTCATGGGCATTGATTATTTTATGATGTTTTGAATGTAACTATCATGATGAGTTTGATAAAAAATTCTAGAATTTCATTTAACTTGTAGGATTTAATTGATGGTGATTTTGTTGTAGCCCAAGAATTATCATTGTTTGCATCTAACATTAGAAAATAAGTATGTGGCATTTTAGATGGTTTTTTGTTATTATTTAAGAAATATGAAAAAAATAAAACACATATCATATTGTTTTTAATGTTAGACCCTAGATTTAAAAATCTGAAATTGATTTCATCTCTTATTGGTCGAGAGCAAGTTGTTTCCATTGTGGAAGAATGTGACCAACAATCCTTATTTCCTATGTTTTTGAAATGCTACCACACACCACCCTATGACAGATTTTGGATCTATGACAAATATGCAAACTAATGAGGAAAGTAACTTGGACATTTTTTAAATGTCCAACTCAAACCAATGAGCCAACAAAGGAGGTGGTGAACAAAGAGTTGTTCATGTTTAGAAAGTTTTAATGGCATGCCAAGGACATTAAATGTCCTTTAGAGTGGTGGGCAACACATGAGTCTCTATTTTCAATTGTGTCATTTCTTGTTCATCATATTCTTGGCATTGTTTGTTCTCAAATAGAAATTAAAAGAATTTTTTCATTGGCTGGAATTTCTACAAATTTGAGAAGATATCACTTACAATCAAATAATTTAGATAAGATAATTTTTGTTACTAAAAATTGACCGAGTGATCCTAAGGTGGGTTGTAATTCACCTTCTAGTTTGATAGAGTTGATTGAGGCTGACTTTGCCTTAGAGGAAGAGTTAGAACAATATGAAGATGAATTTGAATGAGATGAACTTTTGCACTTGTAATTTGTAAAATACTTTCGAAAAAAAATTGTTTGTCTTGTTATCCGGAATGCTAAGTTATCAGACGGATATTAATGGTGACAAATATCTGGTCATACTGAAATCCAGCATTAGATTTATATTTTTTTATGATATTCTTAAAGGATATTACAATTGATTTTTAAAATAATAATAATAATAACCAGAACTGGCAAATATAAAAAAAAGGTTATATCCGCCCAACACTGGTTTGAACCTCCCTTATCATGAGGAGCACTTGATGAGTCAGATATATTTCTTAAAGTCAACACAAAGAGATCCAAAGAGCAGTCACACCTAGTGGAATGACTTCACAACTAGGAGAGTTTAGTGTTAGTGGAATGTTCCCAGGCTTGTTGGAAGGGTTTCATGCTTTCTTGGTAACTATGTCAAATTGTTTCTTACACAAGCTCTGCACACTAGGAGTATTATTAGCTTGGTGGAGTGTTATGCAAGGTTTGTTCAAAGGGTTGATGCTTTGAACTTTGTTGTGAAGTTTTAGTTAAGCGGCATCATCCCCCCCTCTTGTGTTTTGCTTCTTTGACAACCTTAAAGCTTTTTGCATCAATTTGCGCACTAGGATGCAATCATGTCTCTTGGTGGAGTGTAGAAGGTTTTATGTTAGGTAACTCTTGAAGGGTTCATGTTTTTCTCAGTTTTCCAGTGGAAGGTCTCGCCAAATTCCTATTCTGGTTCTTGACCTTGTCACAAGTTGATCATGTCACAAACTTGCAATTGAAGAATGAGGAGATTGTTGATCTACCATCCTCATAGATTGATTATGGCGCTATTCAAATGGACCCAAAAGCGTTGAGAAACCAAGAGTCGGGTGTCTGTTTTATCGTTGCTATTTTAGATTGTGTCTTCTTTCTTTGATTTTGGAGTTCTTGTCAGCCAGAAAGTTATTGTTTCTATTTTGGATTCATGGAGTTCTTTCATCTCCTTTGAACTCGACTATTGCTATCGTTGTGGCTACAACGGTGCAACGATGATGATACTTATATTTGGTGCCCAAGCCTTTTGAGGCACAAGTGCTTAGACAAATCTCACATTTGGGATTGTGCTTTGACTCTCTAGCATGAAAGTAGTAGCCCTGCCCTTTGTACAACTCTTGAGTTTAATAATGAACATCTTGGGCATTGTGGCCAACGTCATGGCGGAAACTGGTAGTCGCTGGAATTCCACTTTCCTTTCCAGAATCATTGGAGTGGTGTCTTCTTCCAACCCAACAGAGTTCGAAAATCTCTTAGCAACGATTAACCGGATCCATGACCGTATTGATCGTGGCGTTCAGCTCAACAAGCAGCTGTGTGCTTACATAGACCGAAAGCTTTCAAAGTTGAAGGCTTCGTTAGAAACTCGTTACAAAAGCTTTGTTCGTGCACCGGAGTCGGAGCCAAACGACGCGAAAATCGTTCTTAAAGAATTGCACTTGGTAGTGAAACGTGTGGAGGTTCTTGTGCAAAAGTGCACATTCATAGAAGCCCGCGATCAATGGCTTGAGGTAGCGATAACCATGGCAAATGTAGGAGACGATGTAGTAGAGATGGAACTTGACCTGGCATGGTGGGTTAGTGTGCTCAAGGTTGCAGCCGACTCGAACATGGGAGAATCTGAACTTCTTAGCAAGGTAAAGAGCGCAATGAGAAAGCAAGCAACCCTGCTTGAGAAGCTGTCAAAAGAAATTAGTTCTCTACAAAAGGCGGCTAAAACTGACAGGGAAGACCTACTTTCGAGGCTCGAGGAAGTGAAGAAGAAAGGTAACACCAACAGCCCCGAGTACGTTCTTGCTATCTATTTGTTGTCAAGAATGCAAGGAGGTCATGACCAGGTTGCTCCAGAGGTAGCTGTGCAATTGCAGCCTAAAAAGAAGGGCGAATTTTTGGGCAGCGGTGCATACGGTGAAGTCCATGCGGTTACTTGGTTAGGGAACCAGGAGTGTGCATGGAAGGTCCTTAAACATCAACATCTTGACGACGAATACAGAATTTTGAGACGGTGCAGTCATCCACACATTCTTCAGTCCCTCTGGTATTGGAAGGAGGAGGAGAAATCCCACATAATAATGCAGAGGATGCTTGAAGACCTTGACAAACACGTTTCTCGCAAAAAATTGGATTTACATGTGGCCATTGACGTCATGCTGCAAATAGCGAAGGCCATGCGCTATTTGCAACATAACAAGATCGTCCACAGGGACCTCAAGCCTTCCAACGTTCTTGTGCAACCTGAAAACTTTGGTGAACCCAGTTACATCCATGTGAAGCTAGCAGACTTCGGGACGGCAAAAAATTACCTCAATAGCGCAACCTTCTCAGAACAAACTCCTAACCTGGGCACAACATTGTATGCTGCACCTGAGGTGATCTTTGGGAAGCAAACGCTACAACCAGACGGAACTCCAAACTTCCCTCCCAAGGCGGATGTGTGGAGCTTCTCTATGGTTTGTTACGAGGTTTTATCTGGTGAGAAGCCATTCTACCAGGAATCCAGCATTGGAAAAATCCGTGCTAAAATACAAGATCCAAAATTTCGACCACTTTTCCCACAAGATTGTCCTGACTATATCAGGAGCTGCATCAGCAGATGCTGGGAGCAATCTCCTGATAAGCGACCAACATTCTCTGACATTTGCACCAGCCTCAAGCTTGCAAAAGCATTAAGCTTAGGAATCACTCGCCTCGAACCTTGTATGCATTTGCTTCCATATAAGCATCCAGACAACCAAGGAACCAGGTGATCACCTAACAAAATTCCTCAATTTATCAGTTCAATAACTGACTATTTGCATACAATTCATGCAATTTTGGTAGCACATTGAGCATGTCCATTGGTTAGTTCAAGATTGTTTCTGCCTGTTTGTGCATCATCAGTTGTGCTATAATTTGGCCCTTGATTGCAACTCTTTGTTGGCATTGAAGGTGTGTAGAAGTATGAAATATTGTTAGTTGAACCAGTTTGTGCAAGCTTTGGAAAAACTTGTAATCCAGTGCCTTCCCTTGTCACTGAACGTTGTTTTGGTTTGGCTTTATTTCCAGTGGTGGGGTGATAGCATCACCGCGACATGAAGCTATTCTTGGTGATGAAAGCATTACCAGAGTGCTCATTGTGAGAAGTTCAAAAACAGAACTATTCATGAAGAATCTTTGCTTCATGAACCATGATGTGCCTGATGGTAAGAGACCCAATTTGGAGTCAATTTCACAGATTGGCATGGATATCAACAAAGAGTGGGAACATTGCAGAGCTTCACTCCGCATCCATGCCGCAACCAAATACATTGGCCAGCAAGGGTTGTTTGAACAGATTGACTCATTCTTGGCAGAAAGGAACTCACTGTTGACTTCCTCAGGGTGGCTTGCATCTTGGCAAGGGGAGTTGAGAATTGAAAATCCCCAAAATTGGACGACTTTCCAAAAGGTGGAAAGAGTGAGTAGGGTTCATGTTGTATGGCTCTTGTATGAAGTGTCTGAAAGTATCGGAATTGAGTGGAAACATTTCAATGATATCATGAAAAGACATGAAGTTCCACTACAGATTCTGATTTTGACAAACCCTGAGAGGGACCCCACTGGTGAGTTGTTGGAAAGGAATTTTCTGGGCAATCGTGGTTCCCTATTTCGAAATGTGTCCACATCATCTGGACAAGTTCACTTTATCACAATCCCATCACACTGTTTGAGCAGTGTAATAGACATGGCACGTAGTTACCAACAGCCATTTTTGGATAACCTCCCCAATCAATCATCAAGGGACCCGTTGTCTCTAACACAAATGGATCACAGGGCTCTTTTAAGAAGCACAGGGGTAATCAAAACATTTTCCAGCATACAAAAGACAGCTTGCATCATCTCCAAGATTGCATCAGATTTGGGCAAGAAAGGAAGGACCATTCACATAGCACCCTTCAGGAGCTTGCCTGGGTGTTACACCTTAACTCAGTCAGGGATCTTCACCACAAAGTGCATGCGTAGCATCTGGGAGATTCCTCTGATCAAGGAAACAACAATGATGAGTAAATTTGCCTTGTGGGAATCCAATGAAACTGATCATGAACCCTCACATAGACCAGAGCAAAATGTGTCTTTCTCTCGATCATTTTCACTGAACATCAGAGATGGGAGGTACCTCCCATTCACTGCATGTGCTGCACATGCAATTGTGTATTATAGAGTTTTGCATCTTAGAGGGTGGACTGCATCTGACAATTCAGATGAGTTTGATAGCTTTAATTCTAAACATAAGAAGAGGTTTGAGGAATTCTCACAGGAGTCTTCCAGTGGGATTCTTTCTCAATTATGGCAGAAACTCTCTGGCAGTTTTGATGAAACAGGTCTCAGACAGAAGTTACAGAAATCCCTCGAGGATTTTTACATTGAGTGTACTACTGGGCAGTCTTGAGATGAGCCTGATAGTGTAAAATAGGTACACCTGAGTATTAGCATCCAAATCATTTGACCACATGTACAATTCTTGTTAGACTAATTCACTGTTGCTGCCAACCTGCTTGAACCTGGCCATTGTATGGACAACTGACCTTTCTCTTGTTTTGTCCCTTATGTTCTTACTGCAGTTGATCCCCATGAATTGTGAATTGGTAGTTCAGGCAAAGTATCTTGGCATTTGTTGGAGCTTTGTTATCACTTGAGCTATGGTGATTGTGTCTTCAAATTTTATTTCAACTTTGTTTGAAAGCTGTGACCAGAAAGCCTGGTTGCTGCATCTAGGAGGTTCATTTATAGACTGTGCCACTCTTTTTCATTTCACTGCCATGTTGCACAAAATAACCCCAGGAAGTGTTTGACCCCTTACTATTGACGAGATTTACACTTTCATCTCTGTGATTTATTTTGCCAGGTTTTTGTAATTTCTTGTGTTGTGTGTGATCTACTCATCTGCTCCAATGTCTGCTTTCACTGCTCTCTTTTTCATGCAAGATGTCAAAACCTAGTTTAACTCCACAGTTTCCAGCTCACATCCAGAGAGCAGAAACAACAAAATGCATGTCTGCCTGTTTTTGTGTGGAGGAAGCACTGTGCAGTCTTGAAAAGATCAGTTAATGGTCTTGTTCTAAAAGTTATTCGGTCCGCCTGTTTCCCAGTTTCAGTTCTCTATGTCCTTGTTTTATCTTATTTTTTGCATTTTACTGTTTCTTCTTTGATCTTACTTCTCTTTTCAGTTTGACTTGGAGAATTTATTCCAATTTTTGTTTGGCTTGCTAACAAGCCTCATCGTGGAATCTTCCATCACATTTCAGATTTGTGAAAAAAAACTCAGTACTTAGGTTGTTGTTTGATTTGGGTCTCCTGTACTTGATAATTAAGAAACAAAGTCAGAAATGGATGTTCAGGTAATCATTTACCTCATTTATAACTAGCGATTCGTGGTAACTAGACAGTGAAGAGATTGTTGCTCTTTTGTCAAACTGTACCTATTCCGGTTTCCTCATATCAGTAAATGTTTATCTTTTAGTCTTTCTGCAGTTTGTTGTCAAGGTCTCTACTTGTTTGGTCTAGAAATCTGGAAAGGTCTGATTGCAAGTTCACACCTCAGCCAGTGTGCTGCCTATGCTTGTGAGTAGCTTTGTGCTTTAGTCAAGAAATCTCTCGCTTCCTACGCAGCTTGTCAAGGATCCTAAATGCATTCCACACAAACTCTGCATTCTGAAAGGGAATGCATCACACCTAGTCAAAAGCTCAGAGCCCGGTTTGTGAATTTGGAACAGATATACCTCTTTGTAGGTTGTAGATCGTAAGACTTGTGGGCTTCTGCTGAGGTGGTCAATACAAGTGCCAGCATCCAGCAAACAGCTCAACCATTCACGACATAGCATTGTTGTTGGGTACAAACAGAATAACCACTGCATGCGCACCCTTGATGTTGTTGCCCAGGCACCTTCGCACAGTCAGAATCTTCACAATCAAGTGCTTGTGTAAGACGTGAGGTATCCAAATAGACAGAGAGAATAAGGCTAGGATACCTTCCCTGTTGCAATCAGATGAAACTCGTGACTACTCAAATAGGCTAAGGAAAATCAAGTCTCTGCCTCAATCATTAGAAGCCTAGGCCATGGCTTAGGCTCGGTGATGGTAGATATCTGCACTTCAGCATGAAGGTGGAGGATAAATTTCTTTGTTGGGAAGCTCTTTATCTCATACATGTGGCAGGAAATGTTTTCATACACTGACTACTCAGTAGAATCTGGTAGCCTCTACATTGCTTATCACAATGAATTTGCAAAGAGTTCCTACTTTCAAGCATCAGTCCAAGAATCCCTGGTTGATTTTTTCATCAATTGACTGAATTTCTTTGCTAGTGTGATCTAGGTCAATTTCATCCTTGCTGCAAAGTGGCTGTTAACTCAACACCCTTGATGTATGCATATCACTGAGCAACTCCTGAATTGTTTCACAGTTGGGAAAGATAATATAGCAAAGAAGTTCATTGGTAGGTCTTTTGTACACATCATCAAGCAGGCAATTACCCTCAAAATGCATGGAACACCATAAATGTGTTGTTTGAAATACCTGGTGTTGTTGCAGGAACCAGAAAAACATGCATTTCAGTACAGAAACCCTGAGCCATGGACTGATGAAGATGTGGTCTTTTGACCAATCATGCTGGAGCTGCAACTATTTGAGTAAGATCCCAACAACTTCCAGTGTTTGAGCTATGATCTGATGTGTCTTCAACCTGTAACTAAAGGCTCATGGTGCAATGACCATGGTAGGTCCAAGAAAATCCAATTCCAAGTAGCTGGACTGCAATTTTTTACCAATGTTACATCATGCATGCTATTATCATGATATCAATCCAAACCTGGTCAACATCCCTTCCCTGGATCATCACACTGACAGAGGTTCAGAAAGATTTCACGCATTTCTGTTATCTCAACCTTAGGGCTAATCTTGATGGTTGGGTGTGCTGGAAAATTTATCACACCTCCATTACAATATGTGAAAGCCTCAAGGCTTACTATAGTGCTATTTAAAATAAAGACAGATGTTGATGTGCTTCAAACCTGTAGAATCAGTTTTGTGTCCCTACAACCAATTTCTCCAGTCCCCTGATCCCAAACAACTTCAATGCAAGCACCATTAGTTGGCAGAAATACAGGATGACCATGTTTTCTATGAAGCAATGGAAGAAGCATGACAATACTGGCATGCATCTACTACAGACAAGCAGAGCAGGTGTGCGTAGCTTGCACCTCCCTGCAACTTTCCATATCCAACTGAGCTCCACCACTGTTTCCCTTTCACAATGTTAAAGCAAAATATCTGAGAAGACATCAGATTCATGATGCAGCTTACACACTGTACCTTTTGTGAAATCTGCATCAAGATTCAGACAGAGGTCTGTGTGAGGACATAAAGCAGGGAGACAAATTTCTTCACAATTGTTCTGGAAGGTAACATGATAACAGTGGTGTGTGTGTTGCTTACTAGTAACTTTCTCATTTATGCTGAACAGAATGAGGGAGGTGGAAGCTGGAAGGTGACCACGAAAGTTCATGACCTTCTATAGATTCAGAAGGGTGGCAGATTTTCTTGCATACACCCAAATATGAACCCTAAGACTGGAGCTTAGTGGTGTTCAGGCATGTGCCCATCCATGACCACCTTGCAATTGAATAATTTACTGATGCTTTGGACAATAGCTTCTATTGATTTCTGATTTCGCAGGGTTGCTTCTTCCAGTTTAAGTGAAGATTTCTCCAGCCTGAGGGTTTGAGAACAAGCAGTGAAAGTTCTCATTCTCAGGCCTAAATCTGTTGGAAAACAATGAAGAAAGATGTGAAAACTCAGGATGAGCCTAACTGTGAAAGCTGGATTGCATTTGGTGTAAGGGTGTAATTTGAAGATGGCAGAGTGATTGATTAGTAGATCATTTAGAGAAAACATCAGCAACCACTTTCATCAATTCCCCTGGATTCTAGATTCATTCTCATAAGTGCACATTTCAAGGAGAGAGAATAGGAAGAATGCAGGAAAACACAATCAATGCCAACAAAACCTAGGCTGATGTAGGAAGGGAAAGAAAGGAAATGACAGGACAACACACTGCGCCGAGTTTCTGAGGCCCTTCTATGTGTGATGGGTTGTAGGGATAATTTACTGGTATATGTGTCTATGTCCTTTGAAAAATTATCAATTAGTGTAAGGGTAGAGGTAAATGACCAACATAATATGTGCACAAGCCAAACCTTTACCCTTTCCTTGGCATTTTTTCTTTGGATATAACAACATGAATTTCAAAGTTTTGCATGTATATGTGTCAGTTGTAAACTAGAATACCACCACAAACTATATTTGTAAGTTGTTCATGCCTGCATTGACACCCTTCCATCCCACCTTTTCCTGTTAAATGTTCAATTGATTAGTGTGGGATCAAATTGAGCCATCCTACACCATCCATACCTATCACCTTCAAGAACCTTTAGTCAAAGTACTTTGCAATGTGAAGTTCTTAGGGATGAGAAACCAATTTTTCATGGGAGTGAGGATTACAAATTACCATGATTGTTCCAAAAGAACACCACAGATCCCATCCACATTTCAGACAGACTAAAGGAACCACAGAACCTCAGGGAGCTGAAGAGTCAATAATTGGAAAGTGTTTGTTAATTTACGTACCTTAGGACCCTGATGACAACAAGATTTTTTCAAGACTCATCCAGATAGAATTCTAGAACTTAAACTTAGAAAGCCTTTGAGCCTAACCTAGCACAACCCGTTTTCATTGACCCCTCACCAGAAGAGGGCAAAGTAGACACATGTTGTCAAGACCACCACTCCTGTGGAAAGTACATTGCCTCCAAGGAGTGCATACCTACAGCCTGTAGAATCACCCAGGGGGAGTTCATCAGAAACAACTGCACGGGTGTCTACATTTATCATGGAATATTGTTGAGCTACTTCAGCATAGCTTATATTACACTACTTTCTAGACTACAAAAGTGAGGTTCATGAAAACTATGACAGAGACAAAGAGACACTCACTGCATCCTTTGTGATAACAAGGTTAATCCAGCCAAAACAATTGAAAGCACAAATTTGGCAGCACATCAGGACCACAATAATAATCTATCTGTGTTCCGATGGGATTTTGGGATGATTGAAGACCATGGGATCCACGAAAGCCACTTGGAAGAAGACTCAAATGGTGATGGATTACCAACGGGGGCTGCATTATGAAGATTTTTGCATGGTAATTAGATGGGGATGCTGACAAACTAAGGCTTCTCGGACCCAAATTCTTGGATCACCCTACCATGGTTGGGAGGAGGGATAAACAACTCCAGGGGGAGAGGACTATAGAATTGTTGGACTAGTTATACCTGTGCTGGGCGTAGTTGCATTTTGGTTTGATGCGGGTGTTCCTGGTGACCCAGGTGATCCTGATGAGGAAGGTGTGAATCCAGGAATAGTAATCCCTAAATTCTCACAGCTCCCTTCGAGTTCACCTGCATGCTCGAACCAGTAATTCCAAAACTCAGCCCGCAACTCCTGGAAAATAGCTAGTTCAGCCCAGCACCATTGGGAGAGCATTCACTATGTTGAAAGTATTGGTAGAATTGTCACATAAAACCATGGCCACATTTTCCTGATCAAGATGGATATGAACTTGAGCTGAAAGGTATAGGAACATACATTCATTTACACAGAATCCCGCTGTTAAGTTGAGGACATTTTCATATCCAGGGTCACAAACACACTCGAAGGTTGGAATTAGGAAGGATGTATTTGTTATGACACACTGTCCCCTTCCACAAATCCCGGGCAAGATACAAGCTGCCAAAAATCTCCAGGCATAAGATAGCCAAAGCCCAATTTGCAGCAGACTACCACCAAGGAGTCCATAATTCAAGTCAGATTGAGATTTTGACAATACAACATCTCTCAGACTGTCAGAAAGGATACCTCTTCCCATTCAGTAGAGTTTAAGCTTAGGTTATCTAGAAGATGGGCTTGTCATTTATGGAATCAAATGTAACTAAACTTATTTCTGAAGACATACCATCGGAGGAAGCTGGAGGTGGTGCAGGGGTTTGAGGAGATGGAGCTGGAGACGGATGACTCCCAGAGCAATTGAAATTTAGTGTGCCTACAAAAGTCACTCATTCAATAAACCTCCCTGTACGCAGTAGTTCAAGGTATAAATCCCTGAAAAACGTGTGGGACCCTAAATCTCTGTACTAAGGATCATTGCAAGCATCTTGGATTGCTTTAGATGACAACTCTGCTATAGGAAACAGTGAAAGCAAAGATGGTAGGTCTGATAAGTGTCAACCAACATAAGTTGTAAACTGCTACTATGAGCGTCAATTGAAGCATGTGTTACTAAAAGGACAAAGCTAATCCGTTGACAAGGCAGAAGAAAAATCAGCAGTTGAAGGAAGTGATGAAAAAATTCCCAACAGGGGTGTGGAGGAAATACAGTTTGGGATGTTGCATGGAAGTGTCGATGTTGTAAGAAATGGGAGGAAGGACTGAAAAGTAGTCCAACCCGGATCACAATCACAGTGATATGGAAAGAGCAAGTCATTCAAGAAGTTGTTACTGTTAGCAACACATGTCCCCTTTTGGCAATTCGCATCTTTGCATACTGTATCATTATCTCCTGCTACAAAATGTTGGGTCATAAGAGCACCACTGTCACATATATATGGCAACACTTCACTTCATCCAAAACTTCACAGTGAACATGAAAGAAACTCCTAGTTTTCAAGAGTGTGATAATGTGCAAGTTGTTTGCAACTCTTGTGATAATCAAGCTATTCGAATTATGTAGCCACTATACCATGCACATTGTAAAAGAAAACCAGAGTACATAGCAATAACAACAACAAAGCTCCCTGAAAAGTGGGGAACATTGTGAGCCTTATACTGAAGGTAAAACACAAAAATGGTCCAGGATAGAAATGCCTTATCCTCGCATCAGGAGGCATTGTGATTTCATCATTGTCATAAGGAAAATAATACTATTGAGTGAAGGGAATATGACATAAGAGTTACCCTACACATTGACAAAGATCTCAGTTGGATCCATTGAAAAACTGATACAGAAGTTACATGAAATCGCAGGGATAGTAATAAAGAGAATACCTGCAGCCAAGCTCGGAAGTGGAGGCAGCCCAAGACCAAAGGCCTTTGTTGGAATTAGAACCACCACAGATAAGGTAACAACTGCCATCAAAATGCATGAGCAAAACAGCTTCATTGCATCGATTTGGAGGACCTAAAAACCACACAATCGAATTGATCATTGTTCTTGAAGCACAATATAAAGTCATTCACAAATGATTCCCAACCCAAAGGAATAACACGAAAACCAAGCTCACATATGTTTTGCTTCCCAATTCATTTTTTTGTTTCCAAACTTCAGTGCAATTTTATTGATGGAGTTGGATATACTGGACTGTAATCAAAGTGTTGTTATTGGAAGCTCTCCAATAGTTCCAAGTCCTTTGCTTCCATGATTTGGGTTGGTAACCAAATTTGTTGAGAGAAGAAACAAACAAAACAAGATTGCACAGCAGCAGCAGCAGATAACGAAATTTTACTCTTACAAAAATTGTACAACACTTTTTACTGAGATCGCATGATGATCAAAAAGATATTCCTTCCGTGAGCCAAAAAAAGACCCGCCTCGTTCATTACCCAAACACACAAGGAACCCATTTTTTCTTCCCCCCTCCTCGTTCTCACAGCTTACAATTTAAGCTCTCTGCAGTCATGCAAAATCAGAGAGCACCCTAGTCCCCTGCAAAGATGCTAGTTTGAATACAAAAGAAAGAGAAAAAAAGCTTCTACTTAGGCATATGAAACTCGCTCAAAGTTCTTCACATTTTCTGCACCTTCGTTTATTTCCCATTTTAGCACTGAGTGTTCTTCCCTTGCTTCCTAAACCCTTCTCTCGCACACCTCCATTCGATCAGACACCTATGAGAGGAGAAGTCCACAGGAAACAGACGTCATTTATTACAATAAATGACTAGCAACAAACAAGTAGGCCACGTCCAGGAGCAGCGCTGCATTCAGTAACTAGGAGGCACACAAAAGTGTGAAAGAAACTAGTGTTGATCTTGTATTGACTTTTGATGAACACACCAAACCTCGTCCTGGACATGAACCAGCAGCACCTACACTGATACCTTAAACTTCTTGAGTAAGGCCTCTTAGGAGAACCCCAAGCAGGGGAGGGAAAAACAGACCCCTTTTAAGGTGTAATCTAGTCTCAAGATCTTGTTAGAGACCTCAACTAAGGACGACTGACTTGGCCTCGCCAGTGTCCAGAAGCTCTGGAAATATCACAAAGGTTCATCCTTAGGCAGTACGTATAGGGTAAGGTTTCTTTTTTAGGTCCTTTCGGGAAGTAAGGTGCTTGGCATGAGGCCGGTAGGCCGCCGAGGGTTGCCCCGCACTTCCTGAAAGTACCTAAAAAAGCAACCTTTCCTGACGTAAAGTACCAGATAGATTTTCCCATTTCTTTTACGCTCTTTCTTTCCCTGTTTAGGTTTCTTTTAGGTCGTCCTGTGTATTATCTCGTTCAGCTTTGCTGTCTGTTTGCCTTATCCCTCTCAGTCTTGGGCAGAGTTCGCTGTTTTCACATTTCTTCTTATTTTTTGAATTCTGTCTTGTTAGATTTTCTTTTAGGCTTTAAAGAATTCTTTTTCTAGATTTAGAGGTAAAATAATTTATGTATAATAAAAACAAATGTAAAAGAACCAAAAAAGATATGAGAGAAGAAAATTTTGAAAAAGTACACAATGGAGGAAATGTTGAATTTGGACTTGGAGATGCTGATTTAGTCTACCATTGTGAGATCAACAATGTGTAGAAGCAACCCAAATTTACTGATTGGGTGGGACCTTTTTGTGGATGCCGAAGCAAGTGCAGGTATGTCAACTGCTTTGAATTGCACTCCATGTGTCTACGGTTTTGAATTGCAGGTAAGTAAGCCAACTGATTCAACCCTTGTGACTGTGTCCTAGTTTATATCAGTGTTGGGCAGGTATTGGCTTGATTTAGAATTGTTGGATTCAGTTATGACCAAAAAAAACTTAATTAAGACCTGGTTCTCTCTAAATTTCTTAATTGTTTTTTTAACGTTGTGACAGGTTATCATTTTTCTTATAATTTTTTTTTTGACTTGTTCTCACAAATTTGATAACAGTCTGTTATCCTTCAGTGGTTCTCACAATCTGGTAATAACTTTTTTTGGGGTCAAAATCATAAAATCTTAATTTCAACTTAATAAATTTTTTTTAATAACATTGCCAAGGTGCCAACAATTGTCATTTTACACATTTAGAGTTTTAAAAATTATCTTTTTCAAAATCATTTTCAAATTGTTTCAATTCTTTTTTTCAAATTTCATCCGTTTCAATAAATTCCACTAAACTAGATTGATAGGGTTGTTTGGTCAATTTTTACTCTTAAAAATTAATTTTACTGAATTTTCAGTTTGCAGAGTACATCTTTTGACATTAGTAAGTATTCTTGCTAAAGAAAAAAGAATCGTTTCAATTTATGATCCAATATTGTCTAGGATCTATCAAGCAAGGAAACTAACAATAGGAAACATCGTTTCATGTTTCTCCCACCATTGAAAAAGATAATTGATGTTTTAACATATAATTGATAATGTTTGAAAATCAGCAACTCCCTTTTCACAAGTTTTTTCATTGGTTCCCTTGTATTGTAATATGCTCAAAAATATCCAAACTACAATCCTAATAATAATTTAAAAACTCATTAACAAAACTTATAACAAAAGGATAGAAATGTTCATGACATTTTACCAACATAAGATATAGAGATTTTATCATATTCTTGCACAGCAACAACTCCATGGTTCTTTCCAACAAATGAGGATACTATATGAAGATTTTTATATTTAAGATCTAGCATCAAGGAAACCATGTTATGTGTTTTTTTTCCTTCATATTTCTTTAAAAATGAAAGAAAAGAATCAAATACATCACAAAACTCCTTTTCTAATGTTAAAGCTAGCAAAGTTAACTCATTAGCAACAACATATCCATCTTCCATCAAGCTTTCAAAATTAAGCAAAAGTTCATTATCTTATTTAGTTTTAAACTCAAGGAAATTTCAAAATGTAATGCATCATTAAACAACCAG
>Ga0116228_10001096_pt1 | contig 22110 bp, 9 predicted proteins | sample S1TSphfallax_2_FD_89694 | JGI IMG/M metagenome (GOLD analysis project Ga0116228, IMG submission 89694) | Host-associated microbial communities from peat moss isolated from Minnesota, USA - S1T2_Fc - Sphagnum fallax MG | ecosystem: Host-associated > Plants > Peat moss > Unclassified | place: USA...
ATCCAAGTTGATGAAACACCCAATAATGAAGTCCAAACATCAATAATTATGAAAAATAATTAAAATACATGTGTTTGTGGGTGTATATGGTCATAAATATTCAACATTCAAAACCTCACCAAATATCTTGCAAGTTCTACTTAGAGCTTGAGGCATCCTTGTTGGCTATCAACCTTGTTTGTAACTCAGTAGTGCTCACATGTTGGTGCAAGTTATCCTTTAGTTCCCACATGTCCTTCAACTACTTCTCCAATTTTTTACTTAGCTTTATAACCTCCTTGGATGCAAGAACTACCTCTTTATTTTCGCCTATTTCTTGTCCATGGGCTTATTATATGTAGTAGCAAAATTGATTTTGGCTTCAACATCTACATCAAATGTGGTAAATACAGAATCTTTAATTTTATAATCTAGTTTAAAATCTAGATTGTAATGCAATAAAACTAATATTAACAAAGTTTACTCATTTAGATTTACTTATTACTAATTTCAAAATTAAAATCCAATCATGAAAGTATGATGAAAACATCAAAACAACAAACTTTGACTATGGAAATAAAGTTTTTCTAAAAATCAAAATATTTTTTTCTCATACTCCATTAAAGCTCCATGATTTACAATGATACAATCGTCCTCATCTCTTTCTCTTCTCTAAAAATATTCCTCAACAAATATAGTCCTATGTTCTATTCAAATTCAAATTGTGATAAAAACTATGTAATCTAGTTAGTAATTCCTAAAACAATAACTAGGTGAATAGAAACATATTAACTAATAATTACCACAAGTAAATATTTCATTAACATTACCCCACCTGTACTCTAAATTACGTCTTGAAATTTTGGATAAAAAATGTGTTAAAAAAGTTAAATGTGTTGTTGTTTATAATCTTATGATTCAAAAATTAGATTTGTCTTTATTATAATCTACTTTGTCTATATTACAGTTTGCTGAGCTTGTACTTCAAATCGAAACAATGTCTAATTTTTTACTATATACAAAGTTTGTTGTTGTTTTTTTGATGCCCATGTTCACAACTATGTAGTTGTTTGTTGATAGGTTGTTCTCTACTCTTGTGACTACAACTCTATTGTCACGTCTAGCTACTGTTGTAACTACAAATCTGACGTGATTTGATTTTGACCTTGTTATTACAACTGTGATACAACTTGTAACTATTGATTTGGCTATAAATCTGATGTAATATGAGTTTGATCCCATTGTTGCAACTTTGACACAAGCTCAATCTAACCTTATTGATCCTCTTGAATTATATGTTCCTTAGGTTGTATCTACTCCCTTATTTTTGTGGTTGTAAAATGCATACTCCTAAGAACTAACTTCTTGCAAAACAAGTTCTACTTATTCTAAAGTCTATTTAGTAGCCTCCCTCTCAAGGCTATCCTTTCCTCCTTTGAAGTCTCTTAGTTCCTCTGCTACCTAATGGTCCTGCCCCATCTATATTCCCCTATGTTTTCTTCTTCATTTGAAGTTTCTAGTTCTAGAGACATAACTAAAGGTTCATACTCAAATGATGGCATACCTTTTTCCATCTAAGAAATCATGTGTCTGTAAAGCCTTTCATTCCTTTCATACTTTCCGCAAACCTTCCCAATATCCTTTTGAACAATGTTTTGAACTACATCCCATCATAAGTTTACAACTTTTCCTCCATGATAGTGCTTTAAGTTTTACTTGAAGCAAATATTCTACTTATTGAGTTCACTAATTTCTCTAAAGACAATATCATATTTAAAGGGTTTTTTCTTCTAAGTTGCCTCTAGAAGTTTGTTTAACTTTTTACTAAAGACCATATGCTTTTGCAAATTTCTATCCATTTGTGCATGTTTGGTTAGCTTGCTTATGTACCTCATTCTTAACTTGATATTCATTGGAATTGTCCACTTTGAGCTCCTCCAACTCCTTTTGATGCTTCAAGATATTTCCTCCATGTTTTTGTAGTCTCTCTGAAGTTTGCTATGCTTTACACTTAGAGTATAATTCTCTGCTTTCAAACCCCAACATTGGCATCTATCTCCTATAAAGTTGCTTGCAAAGAATCCCTTTCTATTCTTATGTTCTCCATGTTATTGATCTTTTGTCTAGTTTCTTGGAATTTTGTTAATACTTGACTATTCTCACTATTCCTATCCTACAACTCTACTTTGAGATTCTACTGCTTCTCCAAAGGTCCCTACAAATTTTGAACAGATCTATCCTTTTCCTCTATAATTAGCTTGTTCTTGATCTCCAAATCAGAAAGTATAAGCAAAATATTTGTCATTTGTACATTTTATTGCCTATTGAAACATAGTAGTAGGTCTTTTGTGTTCATCCAATTTTGCTTCTATCCCTTGCATAGACCTTGGTGTGTGAAACCTAAGAGTCTAACCCTTGGAACTTGTACATGATGAACTTAGACTCATGTGTGTAGTATAAACTTCTCTAAATACATTCATACCTATTTTAGAACTTAGTCTCGAAGGCAACATACCTTCATTATTTTGTGGTGATGGAATAAATTGTTGTACTTTTGGTGGATTTAGGGCAAAATCCTATATTTGCTCCTTTGTTGAATGCTAAGTTTGAGACTTTGGCTCCTTCTTGGGCCATCTCTAATGTTCCAGCCCATCTAATCTTTGTTCATGCTTGGGAAAAATTGGTAGTTTTGAATCAAAATTAGGAGATATGGATTTATCCTTCTATTTCTAATTCTATTATTGTTATTTCCTCAACAATTATGTTGCTTATTGAGGATCAATATTGCCTTTCATTGTAGTATCCTCCTATCTTCTCTAGCTTTTTTGTAGAGTTTCTTTCTCTTCATCATCATTAGATTAAGACATCAATGCTTCCTTGCAATCTTTCTTGTTTTTTCTAATTGCTTCAAAAGCTTTCTCAAACTTGGATATTAGAAAGGATTTTTGAGAAGAAGAAGAATAATAAATTGGAGAAGGAAAGGTTGGACCCTTTTATGGAAACCTAAACTACAAAGGCAAAATGTTTGTAAATTTTTGTTGATGCTTTCAATCTTTCTTGCTCCTCTTTCAACTTCTAAAACTTCTATCTAGATCGTCTTTGTAATTTCTCCACAAAAAAATTCTTTAATACTCATTCTGGAGATAAAAAACGATTGAAACTCACTTGTAGAAAACGAAAACAAATAGTCATTATAGTGTTTGCTGCCTTTTAAAACATGATCACCTTGTTTCATGAAACAATGTTTCATTTTTCATTTTAGGGTGAATGTTTTAATGATTTGTATTTTATTTTAGTTTTTGACATTTTTCATTTCCTACTTAAATTCATGTTGACATCAACATGGGCTACAATTAATACCTATTGACTAAAAAATTTTGTGGACATGGCATTGGGTAATTTTGATGGTATTCATGATTCTAATGACCTGGTTTTGTCCACACTATAAATTCCCTATGGCCTATGTTGAGTCATCATATTAGTAGAATTTTGTTCTACCGTCATTAATTTATCTACCCCATAATCCAATAACTATGAAACTGTATAACCATGGTTTGGGTATTTGTTCATAATTTGTTAACTTATTTGAATTATTAGGGCTTCTTTTGATACTATTATTTGATCAATCCCAATTATTTATTTATTTTTGATCTTCTAAATTTTCATCAATCTTTTCTTCCACATGGTCTTCATCTATGGACTATAAAGACTTTTGATCCTTTGAACTTTGAATCCTTTTAATCTAATCCATATATATATATGGTTTCAACTTATTAACATTAACCAATATTGGGTCAAAATGATTGATAAAAACCAAAATAACAATATTATTGGGTAAGCAATACTATACCTTGAATGGACTAAACCATCTTTTCTTGAATTTGCTTATATGTGTTTTTTTTCCTTTGGGAAACCATAAGACATAATCCCCAAATTGGAACTTATCTTCAATATATTTTTGTTGACTCCACATAAATTTGTTCCATTGGTTGGTTCCCACATTGTTTTGAGCTTCCAATCTATTTTCATGTAACTTTTCCAGTTATGTAATTTTGGTTGTTAGCATTCTTGTTGGTTCTACATATTTGTGATCCCCACCAATAGCCAATAGAACATATTTTGTTGGCATTAGAAGATGCAAACCATAGATTAAATAGTAGGGTGTATAATTTGTTGCCACCTTGTAAACAATCCTATATGAAAATAAAATTATAGATAGATGTTCATCTTGGTCCTTTTTTTTTCATTAACCAACTTGGTCAATAATCTACTAATGACTTTGTTAGTTGACTTTGCTTCTCCATTTCCTTGTGGATAATCTGTAGTAGAACTAACATGTTTCAACATAAATTGCTTTGTCAGATGTTTTATTGTCATTGATGGAATGTATTCCCTAATGTGTAACTATGGTCAATGGACATCCAAATCTGGTTAGAATATATTCATACAAAAATTTAGTTATAACTATTATAGTATTGGTTTTGAATTCATTTGCCTCTACCCACTTGGTTGCATAATATGTGGCTACGAAAATGTATTTGTTTTGTGTTAGTCTTCATGTTGGTTTGATTCAACCTATAAAATCTATACCCCACTTCATAAAAGGTTCCTGTAAAAGTGTTGTTACCAATTTTTTTATTTTGAGTCCTCTAATTTTGTAACAAATATAATCGCTTTTGCAGAAGTCATGAGTATCCTTGAATAAACTTTGTCACCAATATCCTGCATCCAAAATTTTATTTATAGTAATATCTGCAACAAAATGTCGTCCAACCATTCTTTCATGTGGTTCTTTCAGAATAATTTGTGTTTCTAAGGTGGTCAAATATCTACACATTATGTTGTCTTGTCCCATTCTGTACATAGTTCCCTCTTTTAGAGTGAAAGGTTTTACCTTTTTGGCCAACTTCTATTTATGTGCTAAGTTCAGAGTTTTTGGCATCTGACCTATTTTTAAATAGGTTTTTATTTCTTGCATCCATATAGGTTCTATAGAAAATAGTGATGCATCCACAGTTTGATCTAGGACACCCAATGGTTTTAAACTATTTGGTAATCTATATAAAACATCAGCAACTACATGTGTTCTACCAAGTTTGTAGACTATTGTGAATTAATATTCCAAGAATAACAACAACCATCTTGATATCCTTCTTAACACTTGTGGTTTATTGACCAAGTACACCATAGCCATATGGTCTACACAAAAATAAAATTTGTTTCCCAACAAAAAATGTTTAAACTTATGTAAAACATAAACCATCGTTAAGGCTTCTCTTTTTGTAGTAGTATAATTTTGTTCTACTTTATTGAACAATCTAGAGGCATATATTATAGGCTAGTCATACTTACCGGTTGGCCTCTATGCCAACATTGCACTTACTGCCAATAATGGTGCATTTGTGTGCACATGAAACTCCAATTGCCAATTTGGAGGTCTTAGAATCGATGTTTCCATGTATTTTTATTTGATATGATCCCAAGCTTCTTGACATTATGTGGCCCAAATAAAGGGTTTTGTTTTCCTCATCAACTTGGTGATTACTGCCATGATAAAGGCAAAGTTCTTGATGTAACATCTATAAAACTAAACCATACCATTAAAAACTTGTATTTGCTATGGATTGTTAGGTATTAGTATATTCACTATTGCTTGAACCTTCTTAAGGTTTGGTATTTTTCCTTCCTTGGAAACTATGAACCCTAAAATCAATCTTGAAAATATCATAAAGGCACATTTCTCTGGGTTAAAATTTTATATTCTTTTCATTTCTAAAAGCAAAGTCTGAACTTCATCAAATGACTCTTCATATCACTATAAATTGTGAAATCATCCAAAAATATCTTAATGAACTCATCTAAATACTTTCTGAAGGCTCTATTAACTGCTCTCTAGAAAGTTGGTGGCCCATTTTTGACACCAAATGGCATCAAACCATTATGTAGTTCTTCATGAGGAAAATGCACCTAAACCCCCACCGAAATGGTGACATGTTCATAGGATAGTGTCTTAGGTGGAATTGACAATTCATTTTTAATGCTTGATTTGAAATTACAAGAGACAATGCCATAGGAGGCATTAATTCAAGTGAGGATGTATTAGAGACTCGACTGAATAATTTTAAGACTCAAGTAGAAGCTCAAGAGGAACAAGAATATGATGAAAACAATTTGATGTGTTTGACCATGCTTTAGAAGTTTACATGCCTTTTTTCAACAATCTCAACATTGATCACATATGTGATTCCATTTCAATTCAAATCTTTCTCGCATAGTGTATTGCATTTTTCTACAACAACAAAAATTAGTGTTTGTTTGACGTGCTACTACTAGGAAAGAAGTTGGCTAAGGAGGTCTAGTTTGTGATTAAAAGAATGGATCGTTTTGACAAGAACATTGCAATATGGAAGTTGGAACTAATGAGCTACTACAATTACTGTTATGCATCAACATTTATCATGTACTATACCTACAACTGATGTTCGACACTTCTTTGCCCAAATATTCACTTATTTAAAAAACCAAGGTTTAGTAGTTTCAAATTAAAAAATATCAGAATTTCAACAGTTGAGGAATAAGTATGCAAAGAACATCTTGTCTCATTAGTGCATTTGTAATAATAACCCCAATGGATTTCAATTTTCAACAATTTCAACAAACATCAATAAAAAAATTCTCTTTTTTGTCAGCTAGACCTTTTGTAAATTATTTTGTGTTGAACATTAGTCATAGGCTCTGAATATGACTCGATTTCAAATTTTTCTTGCAAAGGATATTGACATTTTTCTACATCAATAGAAGTTGGGGTCTATCTGACATGTTGCTACACAGTGACTGAGTTCATGGGGCATCTTGGAGGAGCAATACATTCCACTTTACCGCTAGGAATAAAACTGCAAATCTGAATTCTATCGAAGTGGTTGCTTCCATGGTCTTAGCAATTAAGCAAATGGAGTGGACATCCAGCATATATGCTGGTGCGGGGTTTTGCAGGTGAGTTTTGAGGTGTAGTCCTTTTGACTTTTGTCTTTCTCCTCAATGCCTGCAGTAGAAGTCTGATGCACTTTGTTTCACAATTTCTTTAGGTCTGTAATTGAGGTGTCCCCATGGTTGGTTGCTGCTTGCCATGGCAGAGAATAGCATTTGGTCTCCTATTAGTAGCACTCTGTAAACTATGGGGCACCAAGAGGTCCTTCTCAAGACATACCAGATGGAACACTAGGAATGTGTAAAGTCTACTATGTTCACTAGTGGGAGGTCTTCTCACTCTGTGCATGATTTTCACTTGCTTTTTTGTTTGGTCTACCTACCTATTGCTTGAAAGTTTCTTACTTTGACCACCTAATTTGTTGAGGACCTACGGACATGAGAACTGCCTCCATTTCTTCAGTAAGAAACAAAATCTTCCTAGTCAGAGATTCAATCAATCCTGGTGCTCGTGGTAGAGGGGCTTGATTTGTCAGGGTGGTGACAACAGCTGGCTCTTCTCTGTATGACATGTATCCAGCAATGATTGGCCTACAGAATCAGAATTGTATGTAGAAATCAGAATGCCCTCTCAGTAGGAGGATCATACTCTCATATCTTATGTTGTCATGGCTTCAATTGAACTTGTAAAATGTGGAGTGAGAGGGGATGTTGGACCAGCCAAAAATGTGGAAATGCTCCATAGAACAGTTGTATCAGTCTCCAGTTGTGAGCAAGTTCCAAGACACCAGGAACATCAGACCTTATGTTGGCTTGCTTGGGTCAGAGAGTGGTGTAGCTTTGTTCTGTGAGGCTGTTGTGGATGGGTTGGCTACTATGTTACAGGAGGACCACATATGCGTTCAGACAAGCAGTTACCATCTTTGTGTTACAGTCTGCCTGCAGCTGGTTGGCAGTGCATGGTTGTTTTTTGAGGAAAATCCTGCATTTCATGTCAATTGCCATTGAGGGCTGTTGACCGTGTGGAGCTCTAATTTTCAGGAATGAAGTTCAACAAGCCACTACCTGAACATGTCAAGAGTACCCTTTTCAATCTGGTGTCTCTCCACATCCTTTCCACTGCTTCATTATAGCAGTCTAGAAGTCTGTTCTCTATTGAGTTGGAGTCCTGAAGGAACATGAACTATGTAGTATTTGGAGCTTGTGAAAAGCAACATAATTGAAAGCTTGTTGGCTCCTTCAGCTGGTCCTTTTTTTTTAAGACCTTTTGTTTGGGATCATATTGGAAATAGTTGCTAGTTTGGGTTTGTGTAGTTAGTTCACTCAACAATCTATTAATCATGGATCTGTTCTAGTTCTGGTGAGGAGGCATGCACCATCATGGGATTGTCTACTTTCTCTTTTTTGTCACATTTCTCATTTTGTGGAGGGTGGTGACCAGGCAGGGGTTTGAATGACTAGGGCTGTTGTGTGTGCTGGGCAGATCACATGGATAGTGGCGCATTGGCCATGGCATTATTTCCAAGGCTTCAATTTAATCTAAATATCACTTGTTGTTATGATATTATATGTCAGAAACCACACTGGCTTCTAAGAATAAGCAACCTTCATAAGACTGTACAGTTGTGCATGAACACAGTCTCAAATGCTTTCTACAAGAGCTGGTTTTTCTTTGCAAGGTACTTGTAGGCAGAAAGTGTTTGACCTCCGGAGGTGCATACATTTATGCACACACAGTAAAACGAGAGACACTTTGCAAGAAAAATTCACCTGCAGGATGGCAATTTGTCTCATGAGAACTCCATCAGCCGCATCCCAAACTAAGAGCCTGGAACAAAAAGGTTGAAGAATCATGGAGGATTTGTGTGTAAATTAGATAGGGGAGCCAAAAATGCAGAATGACCCTAGACTACGGTTTGATTTTCATCACACTTGGAGCAAATGATCAATAGCAAATGTGGGAGATCACACAAACCCCAGAGCCAAAGTGTCAAGGAGAGGAGCAGGACCATTGTATTACCACAATGCACATGCCTGCACAGACCTACTCCACTGCACACTGCATCAGGTGCTCTGTGAAGGACCATTAACCCTGGAATATAAAGAAGACAAAGAGCTTGATGGCTTCGTAAGACCTCTCCTTGGGTTCTGGAGAAGGACTAAAGGCCATATTCAAAATCAAAGCTGTCAAGAGGCAATTACTCCTGGAAAACCAATTTGCATTGCAAGTAGAACAAATCTTCTGATCAATTCAAGACAGCTTGATTTGCAATGCCCAAATTGCAAAACAGAAGAGACACTTGGGCTCCAAACAGCATCTGTTTGAAATGACATATTGCTGAGCATTAGGAGAGTCCTGGAATCCTGGAATGATTGATGCATAGCTGCAACACAAATGTATAAAGATTCAAGAATTCCTGCTGTGTCAACTAGGTGCAACAAAAAATCAAGTGGAATGCCTCTACTCAGTTTTGGTGCTGTGTTTTCTATCAAACCATACAATGCAAGGACAAAGAAAAAAAGCCAGTTTCAACTAATTTGTCTTAATGTATGCAGGTGTCTATGGAGTGACTGCTTATAACATCTTGTCCATGTTTGGAGTAGAAAATCATGCCCAAACCAGTGGTCAGGGAATCCAGCAGGGAAATGGGCTTAAAACTTCTAGTTGCAGGGTTGATCTGAGTTGGGAACTCACTTGGCCCAAAGGAAAGTTGGATGCTACATCTAAACTTGTTTTATGACAATGCTTCAGATCATAACATGATGGAACAGCCAATAGTACAAGAGACCACACGAAACAGTGACGTTAGAGGCACAAAGCTTGACTTACCAAGTAGTGATCACACACACCCAGACAACCTGAGCATCATCCTTTTCAGCTGTCAATGCAATTCTTACACATGTGCACCGATCACAAGATATGTTTTCACAATTCTTGCAATGGTGCTTGTTCACCCAAACCCAAATTTTTTGCTATTATTTCTTAGTCTGTGAACGAAAAACTTTCTTGGTGATCCTGGTCACTGTGAGATCTCTCCTTCTTTGCAAACTAGAATCACCCATCATGCATGAATACAAAATGTATTTCAACGTATCTCCAATACAACTGACAATCTTTGTAAAAGTCATGCATTTCCAGAATGCAAAATTAATCTAATTTACACTAGAAAAACAAACTTTTCCCCCATTTCTTTGTTGAAAAATGGTGAAATTTCTACCCCCCAAAAAAACAAAAAACACTACTTCGAGGCTGCCTCATCAGGTACCTGAACAAGAAGATTACATGTCAGTGAGTTGTTGGGGACCTAGGACAAGAAAATCCTTGACCAAAACCAAGTTTTTCCTCAGATGCAACTTTTTGTATACATCAAAGATTTAATTATAAATATGGTCTTTAACTTTGTTGTATGGGTTTTAATTTCTTCTTCTTTTTCTCCTTTCAATTGCTGGGCTCTCAAGCTTTGCCTTTAATATTAGTTGGATGTGCAAATGCATGGTCCATAACCACAAAGAAAGGTGCAAATTTTCCTTTTAATACCGCCTTTGAATTGATCAATACTTGGGCAAATATATTCAACAATGCTTTAATTGCATGTGGTGAGTCAAGGGCATTTCAATTCATGTTGTTTTCTAGTGTTTTATGGGTATGAAAATAGTGTACATTTCTATAAATAAATAAGTACTCCCAGTTTAGTTTATAATGGGGGTATTAGCACAGGCCAAAAATGGTGACAAACAGTTTTGGAACATAGAAATTTCATGCAGCCAATGGGAAGGCTCAGCATGGACTCAAAGTGCCTTGATTTTTTTTCTTTTAAGTTTTGGGTGGGGGGGAAGGATTTTTTTTCTTTTTTCCTTTGTTCCTAACTTGTTCCCTTCCAGTTGCCAATGAGTTGCCAATGTGCTCCCCAAGGGTGTTCCCAATAGTTAGCATCTTCGCTTTAATCCCATATGTATTGCCCAAAGTCCTCCCCTTCTCACCTATATAGCTGGGCCAAAGGGCAAGGCACTTTTTCTTTCCATAGAATCTTCTACATTGGGAGGCCTCCATAATTTCAACTTTTTTTTGGTGATGGGCCAATCAAATTGGCTCATTGTGGAAAAAAAAAGGTTGGACCTGTGAGGCATCCCCGACTAATGAATATGGGGTTCCATTGTAGAAAGTGAAGCATGATTTATTATCTAGTCAATATTTTGATTGGAAGCACAACTTGTCAAGCACCTATATTATTAGTTCTACTAATTGATTGTGAGAGGGATCCCAATTTAATTTTTTTAAATTAAAAAATCAGAAACTTCTAAGTTTGAACAATCCCCCAATTACAAGTTTGCACTAGTGTTGTTGGATGGTTCAAGTTTTCTCATAGAGTTCTAAGAACTAGTTTGGTTCTTTCTTAAAACATTTGATTTTGTGAGAACTGACCAAGGTATCAATATTTTGAGTTAAATTTTTTTAGTGGATTTCTCAAAGTTATGGATTCTCACAAATGTTAAAAAATCAGCTATTTCCAACAATTCAAGAAAATCAATTATTAAATTTATTCAACTCCAACAATGAGGTGGACAACGTGCACCTAAAAATGTACACTCAAAATATTCCTCACTAGCACTATAGGTTCTCTCATGTCCCCCATGTCCTTTGCGCAAAAGTGTAGGCTTGTATTGTATATACCCAAGCTAAAGGGGACTTATTCCCACATTACTATTTTGATAATACAAGCTTTTATTTGGGGAGCATGAAAAACTTAATTTTTTTTTTTTGTAGGGCTAATCATAGTTACAAAAAATAAAGTAAAAATTAAGCTTTGTACGTACCCACAATAATAAATTTTCTTTCCTTGTAGCATTCATCACCCATTTTTGCATAGACTTAATGGCCCCCACTCTTTGATCAGCCTTGGGTGAACCAGGGTTTAAATCAGTGTTGGGTCGTTAAACGCTTTGCCAGGTTAGAACCATCGGTTCCAGTTCCTAATACCTGAACCGGAACCAATTCAAAGTGTTCAAACCTAACAATAACTGGAACTGAAGAACCATGAGGTGGAGGAACCAACATAAGAACCTAAACTTTGGTTCTAGGTTGGATGGGAACCTACATAAGAACCTAACCTAGGATTTTTTTAAAAAGGTGATAATTGGACCTAGTTTGGTCGAATAAGGTTTAGGTTTAGAACCAAAACAAGAACCAACGTTTCTCAAAAGTCCAGTTTTGGTTCTAGTTTAGGGTTTAGGGATTTAGGGTTTTTGTTTTCTTGTCTTTTTTTGTGTTGTTGTCTCCAAGTTTTTTGCGTTTGCACTTTAGGTTTCACTTTTGAGTTGCATCATTGTTTCCACAAAGCTTTTCACCTCCTCACATTTTGTTTTCATCATCATCACCTCGCCCTTTGGTTTCTATTTTTCATCTTTGGTGCAAGTTGCAATTATGCTTTGGTCTTCATCAAATTAAGGAATCAAAGCCTTAGGGTTTTTTTTTTGTTTTTGTTTGTGTTGTTGTTTCCATCAAGCTTTCTTCACGCTTTGGTGTTTTTGCTTATTGTAATTCATTTCCACCACAATGTGTTCTTGTCTTCATCTCCATCACATTTAGCTTGTGTTTGGGTGTTCATCTCCATTTCCATTGCGTTTAGGTGAAAATTCTCTAATTTCTGTTTGGATTATGTTATTTGTGCTTTGTTGTTTTGCAGCTGCTTTTTGCATGTTGTTCAAGTGTTATGTTATTTGTGATCTACTCTTTGCATTTTATGCTTTGTTGAAACATTTTTTGCTCTAATGTTCTTGTTTTATTGAAGTACTTTTCACTTTGGTGTTTTCATTTTGTTGAAGTATTTTTTGCTCTAGTGTTTTCATTCTTTTGAATTACTTTGCACTTTGGTGTTTGTGCTCCGTGTTTTGCAAAATGTTTTGTTGCAATATTTTTCGTTATGGTGTTCGTGCTTCACGTTTTGCTTTGCAATGCATCTTCATCTTCAAATGCCTTGCTAAATTCAAGTATGTTTTCTTGCCTTCGTTTGTTTTTTATTTTCATTTACATGTTTTTATTCATTCATTTTTCTGATGGTTTTTGTTTTCTTGTTATGTTTATAAGAAATGGAAATTTGCATAATGAAATTGTCCCCTAAGTTCATGCCTTGGTTGACCTTATTGTTGAACAACAATCTAGTGGCATCTTGGATGATTTGAAGGACCCGAATTTTCGTGGTTCTACCTTTACATCAGCTTATGTTGGTTATGTCGGTAGTCCTAGTATTACTACAGATGCAAATTTGTCTACCATAGTTATAACAAATGAAGCATTGTGGTCATTATTGACAAAAAAAAAAAACTTATAGAAGCCAAAGAATGGCAATGCCACAACACGGGCTTTTTATGCAATAAACAATGCTTTAATCACTTTTTCAAAAGTAAATTCAAGTCGTCCTAAACTTGAGCAAATGAAATGTGTTTTGTGTTACCCTGTTGTTGTTGCACATGTAGGATTTAGAAAGGGTGGCATCATCAACTACAAGTCTACTAATGAAATTTCAACATTCCGAAAACATTTGGAAACAAGTCACCAAAAATTTTGGACTTAATGGATTGAACGGGAGAAGGCTATTGGATTGGTCAACAAAAAAAAGGTTTGGCCCCATCCCATCGAATATTGCATCTTTCTTTGGAAGTATTATGTCTTATAGTAAGAATGATCCCTATCAAATTCAATTTGAAGAGGATTGGTCTTGTTCATTGTTAAGGAATTGGTGCCTTTACCTTTTGTTGAGGCATCATTCCTTAAAAGGTTAATTTTGAAGCAAAATCCTTGTGTTTCTTTTCCATCAAGGCATCAATTAATGAATGACATATTGGCGACTTGTTAGCTAAGAAAACCAACAAGAAATTTATTTGAATTTCTTGAAGCTTGTGACACTTGCATGGTGAGTTTTGATTTGTGGATGTGAAAAAGGAGGAATGGACACTTTTGTTTTGATTATTCATTTTTTGAACCACAATTAGAAGCTTGGTCATGTAACAATCAACTTGTTTGAAATTGCAGAAACCTTTGGGGTTACCATGGCATATGTAAAAGATGAAGGCAATAATCTAAGTACTATGACCAATGCCTTAACTTTTGTTGTTTTTTGCAAATTATTATGGTTGACAACGCCATTTATAGGGAGTTGTTGGGGGCATGCAATGTGTCTATTGTAGCTGATGTCTATTGATGAGATTATTATCAATATAGTAGCTGAGACTACTAGTTACTATATAATGTGTTTGTTGTTGCAATTTTTTTAGTCGTCAATATTGTGAATACAATGTTTAGTACTTGATTATTTGGAAACTTAAGATTTTGATGCAGAACTTCAAGTTTTGCAACAATAGATGCAAAAGCAAGTGGTAACTATTCGTCAGCCCTTCCTTTCATTTTTGTTATCATTTCAAGAACGCAAAGCTCATAATATGTTGAGTATGATGCTAGATGCACGTTCCAAGAACTTAAGGTTGGTCATACAATATGTTGGGAAGGAGAAAGCTACTCTAATTGCAAGTGAGTATGACATGTATGTTTTGTTTCCTTTATTGGTTCATGTTTATAAATTTTTTAATCCATTTATTGCAAGTGAAATTGTTGTTGTTGCTGCTTCTATATTGGTTGATTATGAAGTGTACAATTTTAGAGATGGGTCATTGTATGACCTAATGGAAATTGATGAAGAATTGGTTTTATCAATGGTCAAGGAACATAATTAGGAAGGTAAGTGATGAAGAACAAAAGCATGCTTGCATGGTGGAAAGTTCATGAATCATAATTTTATTATGTTATTTTTGTGGCCCAATAAATTTTAGGGATTGTTGGGTCACAATTGAAGCTAAAAGGGTATTCAACATTATCGATATATGCACAAACATGCAATGATTTAAATTGGGCATATAAAATCTGGAAATGTTTGTGAACATATATAAAAATTGGCCAAATGATGTTCGAGCATGTATAATGTCCATGGAAGACTTCATGGAAATGGAAGGAATGTTGATGGAAGAAAATGAAGATGATATGGGTAAGATTGGGCTCCTAGAAGTGGATGATAACATTGTTAGACTTTAGGTTTTTTTTTGTTTTTTGCAGGTATGATGAGGAGGTGGTAGTTTCAAGTTGTTGGTTGATGGATGGAAGGTCTTCAACTTTTCTTATTTTTTTGTTGCATTGTCCATTAACCTAAGGTGGGCATTTGGAAATGACGAGACAATGGAGGTATACAAAGTTATCACATTAGTGTTGAATGTAGTCTATAAATTAGTCAATATTTTTTGCTTTTGAATTTTGGGTCTAATAAGGGGATGGTGGCAAATTAAAAGGCATGGCAATAAACTTCTATGGTGTTTTGGGACTTTTTAGAAAAGTTTGTGGGGGGTTCTTGGGGATTTTGTGGTATTTGGGAAAGCTAACCATGTATAACACAAGGAGTGTGACAATTTTTTTTACCATTGAGGGATTGTCTTATCCAAATGGCCCACCATTTATTTTTTAAGGGTTGTGGGTTGGGTTTTAGGCTGCAAGAAAAAGTAAGTGATAAAAGAGGATCTTTCTACTTTACCCTGTAGATTAGAGTTTCTGGTTTCTAGGATTGTAAACTTGGACCACCATGAGAGTTTATAGTTTTTAGAATTATAAATTAAGATGACCATCAAAGTTGCTGGTTTTCAAGATTGTAAACTTGAACCACCATCAAACTTTTTGGTTTCTAGGATTGTAAACTTGGACCACTATCAAGCTTTATGGTTTCTAAGATTGTAAACTTGGACCTTGGACCTTTTGGTTACAAAAAAAGTAGTCCTATTTTATAAGCAGAAAGGTTGTTAGGGGTGTTTCATGGGTTGTTTTTGTTTACTCTTTAGTAAATCAACCCTTAACTTTTTGTATTGTGCTATGGGGTGAACAATTATTCCTTGATGACAATTACACTTTGGATGCTAGTTATGTTTGTAGGCTATTGCATTGGAATGATATCTTTGATTAAAACATTGGTTTTTTTAATGTAATTTACCTATACCCATTTAATCGCAATCTTGCAATAAAAACTCCCATTGAGAGCTTGATTCCATGCTAATTAAATTGGTTTATTGTCAATTGGACACCATAATCAAATTGGACCTTAATCCCATACTAATTAGAATCTATCCCAACTTAACCATGAACCAATCTACCTAAACTTAATTGAGAACCAAAATAAACATTGAAATGAATAAAAATCGGGTCTGGAACCATCAACATTAAAATGAATAAAAACTAAATTCGAAACCATCAAATATTTGAAAACCTATAATTAACCGGATGACTTTTTTGACAATTTTTAATAACCCAACCATAATCAAAACTAATCTATTGATTGATGAAATAACTAGAACCTAATTGGACCCAAGGTTTTAAAATTTTCTAATACCCCAATTAGGCCCATAATCATCCTTCCGTAGTGGTGTAGAACCAAAATTGGAGGTTATACCCTAAAGTCAAGAACCGCACAACACCGGTTTAAACCTTGTGTTTGGTGGGCAATTAGTCTACCTTAAAAGCTCTAGGTATATCATAGAAACCAATAAAATCTTATAACACCAAAATGCATGCCAAGTGGTGTTGTAATTAAGAAGCTTGTGTTTTGACCTTTCAAGCCCACCTCCACTAAATCCATACCTAGCATTGGGTGCTTTAAAAATAACCCCCGGGTAGGTTTTTGGAAAGTTTTCTAGAGCATCACACAAGGTATCAATATTAATAATAGATTTTTTTGGGTGGTGGCAACTATGTTATCAAAAATGGGAAACACACCATTGGTTATGAATTAGGTAGGTTATCAAATAACTAGTTGAAAACCATTGATTATACACAAATTATAGGGTTTGAAAAATGAAATTGCAAATATTATTAATTTCCTTAATTTTTAAATAAATAAATAAATATTTGTTTAAAGATTGGTCAACTACTTAGGTGATAATTAAGTCATCTAGGTAGGTTATTATATTTTTAAAATTCAATACCATCTATAATTATCACAAAATAAATAACTAGTCAGTTGGTAGGTTGTTAATAAATGGACTGAGATAATCGGCTTGATAATTGGGAAAGAACTCAAATAATCTACTTTAAATAGAAGAGACACCCAATCTACAACTGGGTTATTGATTTGAAGTGATTGCAAGCCAATGTGGTACATCGACAAAACCATGTTGCAAAAAACTTGATGGAACAATCTATGGTGGCAAATGTGGAAAAGGGAGGAAAACCCATCATCACAAGTAAGCCAAAAGGGTTTTCATCAGTGCTAAATCATAACCAATGGCTTGCAATAGTGAGGCATCATACATTGGTTGGATTTTCGCTTCAAGTGCCATTGGCCTTGAGTGTTAACATTTGTAATGTGAAAGGGTGTTAAGGTTTGGGATATGAAAAGGCAAACAAAAGGGCTAATATGACAAAGATGCATTCATTGGTTGGAAAAATCAAACTTATAAGTTTTAATTAATTTCTAATGACAAAAACTCATTATAAATTCAATAACTTTTGTTTTGTTGGTCTAAAATTTGTGAAATGATCACCTTGCACACTACCATCTTGTTGAGGATTTTTTAACCACATAAAAAGTGTAAGGAGGGGCCCCATTAAGGTGTGGTCATAAAAGAAAAAACAAACAGACACCTATTTTAATATACAAATACCTTGACCAATCATAATACTTTGAACAATCTAATCTATCTAAATTTAATTTCAAGACACAAAATTATGTTTTATATTTAATTCCATACCTCATACATTGACTAATCAAATACCTTAAGACACAACATGATTCCATATCATAAATCATATATCTTTGACCATGGTCTTAAACAAAAATTTCATCGCTTCAATAGAAGTTAGTAATATAGAAGATAACATTGATACAAGAGCTTAAAGGAGTAATGAACTATAATATAATGGGCAATCCACTTATAAATTATGAGATTTTATACATACCCATTGAGTGGTGCATTATCAATGTTTGGACACAAATATTTATACACATGTTAAAATCCCAAGATCTCAACACATAACACATGGATGCAATATTGATGCACTTTTCAAATGTGAGGAAACCAATGCAACTTTATTGCAAACCACAAACATACAAACATGATGCTCATGCACACACAAACATGATGTTCATGCACACAAAACTCAAAATAGAAACACTATCTTAGGTTCTTATATCACAATCAAAACACACAACATTACAATAACATAAAGACACCTCCTACACAAGAAACTTAACCAAATAGTGAATGGAATAATCCTAGAAGATAGTTGGCAATTTTTTTCCACCATAGTAACCAAAGAAAATTAACTATTTGAGCTTGAATTTTCATCAATACAAACAAATTTAACAAGCTACTCCTTTGAATTGGTCACATGGCAAATTGTACAAGAATTCAAATTTTTATTTTTATTTTTAACATAATCAAACATTTCAAGAAAATAACATAAATTTCATGATTAAGTTTGGACAAATTTTTGTTAGAGGAAAAAAAATATGTTTAAAACGACATTGATCTTTGAAGCACTTTGATTTATATGTAATTTATGTTCAATTATGTCCACAATGGAGTACGCATTCAAGCTCCTTGAAATGTTTTGAATCTATTGGATAATATGGCAACATCAAATGTTGATCATTAACACTTTCTAAGCATGCATTGTAAGCTTCAGCAATAAAATGGACATCACAACTAGAGTAAATATGCACAAGGATGATGGATTTTATTTTTTTCATAATCATTGTTATTTGGAAACATTAAATTGTGTAAATTTAGAATGAATTTCATAAATTTTTTGGGATCTTATTTTCAAGCTTTGTCAAAGCCAATATCCAAGTTTGTGCATATTATTTGTTGGACATGCTATGACAATGGTTATAGACTAGCAAATACTAGGCACCTAAATTATTATGACAAAATTTAGTATTTATGAAAGATTTATCATGTTTTATTTTTAAAAAACTTACTATAAACATCAATTCATAATGAATATGTAGAAAAAACTTATTATGTGGATGAAAACATAGTCAGGTGAACATTTTGGATTGTCACAATTGCAATTTTTTTGGATTGTAGATGAACTAGAAATATATAGCTATATTGAGCATTAACATTTCATTAAAAAAATTATTCATGTTGCAATAGACTTCAATGATAATCATATTACAATTTATGGATGAATTCTTTAAAAAAAAGATTCATATGGACTTTTGGAATGATGAAATTATGTTAATATTTAAAATAAAATAAAATGTGGATTCAAAAATCATGTCATGGTAATGTCAAAATAAAAATATTCCACCACCAAATTAGGAATTTAATAGTAAAACATGCATCAAAAAATTTCCAATACAAAAAATCCTCATTAAATTTTTTTTAAATGTTACAATTGTCATCATTTTTTATCATTTAAAAACAAATTCACATTGAAATCTCAAGCATTTCATAGGAATTTTTTGATGAATCACATGTCTAAAGGTATATATATAAGGTGGCCTATTAATAGTTGTTATCAAAAGCATAAGGGATAATTATATATTTATAGTTTGATAATTATTATAATTGTAAGAGTTGTAATTAGTGTAAGATGTGAATTTTTCAAAATGTCAAAAGTGAGCCTCTTAACCATATTTTTACTTATTTGATACAAAATACCTATCAAGGTTGTTGAATATTGGTCTACACAAATGATTCAATTTCCAAGTTTTCATCCTCATTTCGTTTCCAAACTTGTATTATCTCATCATTCATGAAAGTTTTGGTTCTTATTTCAACTCATTTAAATGTCACACATAAAGACACAACTTTGATTTTTTAGATATTTAAGATTCTACAAAGGAATATGTAGAAGTAAATACCATGAAACCTTTACGCATCCATACAAGTGTTAATCGTGAACATATATGAAATGAAAATATTTGCCAATGGAAATTTCAAATGTAATATGAAGTTGTGATTTGTGAGAAATAAAATCCAAAAATTCAAGTGGGTCATGGATAGAAAATAAACACTAGATCTACGTGGTATTCCAATATTATTATCATACATGGGTAGTTGTAGCACATGTTTGTCAATTAATTAATTATTTTGAAGATACCGTTTTGAATATAAAATATTCCAAAATGTTTCAAAAAACATTTCTTTGAAAAAAATGAAAGTGAAAATTTTCAACATTTCTAAAAATAATATAATTTGTGTTGAATTTGCCAAGGTACTATAATAATGTTCAAATCAAAGAGATGCTACATTGTGCAAAGTCTACAAGAGTAACAACAACAACATTCATACCTTGATTTATATGAGAACATACACTACAATATCAATAATAATTGTTGGATATTGGATATTAGCCCTAATTGATTCACATGTAGATTCATCTTTGATTCCAATAAACCATCAATAACATTTTAGCAATTTAGAAATATTTACAAAACTACAATGTTCATTTCATCTTCCCCATTGACTTACATGTATGCAACATGATACCTCTTCATGTGGTCTTTTTGTTAGGGCTTATGCAATTGATATTTACTATTTGATTTCCAAGCCCCTTTTCAACCTCAATATTCAAAATATATAAGGTCACAAAATGATATGCCTATAAATAAAGAATGTTTATCAAATTGTTTCTCCATCCCATAGCCAACACAATTAACTTAATTTGTAATAAGATTATAAATTTATTTCCCATATTTCATCCAACATTATTTTTTCAACTTTTAAGAAAAAAGGCTAGAAATTTTCAATATTTAATCTTTATTCCAATTTTTAAAGACTTGTGCAAAGCTTTTAAATAATAGAAATCAATCACCTTCAAAATAATTAACAAGATTTTCAAATCCAAGATGTAATGTGTATGACATGAAGTTCTAATAAAACATTCTATTTCTTTTCATGAAACAAATCTATTGTTTTATTAGAATGAAGTTCTAATAAAACAATTAAATTTCATTTCTTTTTATTGCCCTTGAATGTTGCGAAATTAGTGATTAGACTTGAGTTGGTTTCTTTTGAAATGCATAGCATGAGGCTTTAATGGAACAACAATACATCACATTTAATTTGAACTGTAATATATTTTGTTGATTTAACAAAGTGATTTGTACCTTAATTATTTGTGGTTTGTATAATAATAATTTCATTCATTGTATTATGTATCTATGTCCTCATTGTTCCACAAGGGCTAATATTTGTTCATACATATATGCAATTGGATTCATGTGTAAATATTTGAGGGTTAAAGGTTTATGGTCTAAGATATGCAATTAAAAACAATGATAAATTTGTGTAGGATAATTGGTATGGTAATATAGGTCTAGGGTCAACTACTTGTCAAAGATATCCAATAAAGTATTAAAGTTTAATAGGGTATGATGAAAAAGATTTTAGAAATTTGCCAAAAATATATATATTGATAATCAAACTATTGTACTATTAATTTCAAAACAACATTTTTAGCAATGCCAAACATATTTTACTTATAATTATGACATTCTTGTCACTTATAGTGCACAACATAACAAAGCTTCAATGGATGTTTAAAATAACTATTTTGGAATGAAATCCTAACAAAATATGAAAATGAAGTTAAATTATTTTAATTTACACCTTTGTCAAGATATTTGAAACTTTGGAACATGTTTTTCATATTATTGCATAATGAAATATTTTAAAAGTTAAATTAACTATGATGAAACAATGTTTTTTTCTTCAATCTTTCAAAATATATGTGATTATTATTTGAAAAGAAATTGGTTGTCAATAGTTAATGGCAAACTTTAGAGTGTTTCATGAATTCATCCATAAATGCCAACAAACTTATAAATGACTTATTATGTTAAAATCCACCATGTTTTGACATAGTGTAAAATGGAAATTATGAACTTGCAATGAATTTTTATAAAAACTTACCACTTTGAGTTAGGTTTAGTGCATTTTTAAGGGCATTCACAAATAATTAATTTGTTACTAGGATAGTTGTAAGTTAAGGTGGATCATTTTTTGCATTTTCATAAGTTTTCAACAAAGTTTATTTTATTCAAATATCACAAATGCATTGTAAAATCAATAATTTGGAAAAAATATTTATGTATTGATATTGCCAAATCAAATAAGAACATTTATAGAGGGGTGAAATTCAATAAACATACACCAATCATATAA
>Ga0116228_10001099_pt1 | contig 22085 bp, 14 predicted proteins | sample S1TSphfallax_2_FD_89694 | JGI IMG/M metagenome (GOLD analysis project Ga0116228, IMG submission 89694) | Host-associated microbial communities from peat moss isolated from Minnesota, USA - S1T2_Fc - Sphagnum fallax MG | ecosystem: Host-associated > Plants > Peat moss > Unclassified | place...
AAAAAAAATTGTGATGTTAATTTTATTTTTAAAGATTATGGCTACCTACTTGAACCATGTATAAAGATGTGGCACATGTTTTGAATTTTGGTTCTTTCAAATTTTACAACAAAAAAAAAGTTAAACTAATTGTCAAGTGTGTTGATTTAATTGTTCAATTAGGTCCTAGTTAGTTAGGGATAAATTGGGTTCATTAAGTTAATTAATTAATTTTGAACTAATGCAGGTGTGAACGCAATTCATGACATTTGTTATGGGATATAGTCCCGTCTTGTGTGACCTCAAATCAATTTTGGTGATTTGAGATTCTAGAACATAGTTTTTGCTTTGCAGTTTTTTTTTATATGCAAGTGTTTGGGTTTTTATGTTTTGAACTTAGATTCCTATTTTGTTGCAAGTGACTTAAGTTTTTAACCACCAAAAGTCAACTAGTTGTTTTTGTGTCACAACTAGGTTAGATTTGTTTAGCATTGAGATTTTGGTTTTTTTCGTGTGTATGTTATGCACATGATTTTGTTAGCAACAAGTGTTGGATAATTCGGTTTTGTTTATGTTGTTACAAGTTGGTTTTGTAAGAGTTTTGCTTGGGCTACAAATATTGTTCATTCACATCTTAATCTAATGAAAAAAATGTTTGTGTATTTATTTTTCGCGTACAACTCCTTTCAAAGTTCAACCCAAATAGGGCCTAGTCCTTGGAGTTTGAAGGTTTGCGCAAAGTTGTGGAAGAAAAAGAAAGTTCAAAAACATCAAAGGAGGGCCCCTAGTTTTGTCCGAAGAAAGCCCCTTTTCTTTGTTTTCTTTTCTCCCTCCCTCCACCTCTCCATCCCTTCTCCTTGTCCCTCTCTTGGCATTTGTGACAGTGATGACAACAACACAGATGCATTGCCATTCCGCCATCGTCAAGGTTGATCTTTGGTCAACAAGAAGAAAAAGGAAAGCGGGGGGCCACATTGCCTCCCTACGTTTGTGTTGTTGTGGTCGCTCTACCATGCAACCAATTGCAACAACTATGGTAATAGCATAAACCAAAAACAAGAAGGAAAAAGAGCTCCATCTTCAAGGTTTTTTATTTTTTGTCATGGTGGTTTTTGGGCAGCTATGCTTGTAGCAAAGAAGGAGGAAGGAAAAGAGGAAGAGGAAGGGGGGGCGGGGGGAAAGGAGGGAAAAAAAAGGTAGGGGGTTGGCCGTGAAAAGAGCCAAACTCTAGCCACCATCGCTGGGATCTCAAGCTTTCTTCCAAACCTCCAAGGTTTAGGCATGAATAGAGGCTTGCATGCTTTGAAGGAGGCCTAAAATAAGGAGGACTGAAGGGTCCATATTGGACCTCCCAGCTTTTCATTTTTCATTTTTTTTAAATTTTCAAACCTAGCACACAAGTTTGGCACCAGTTGAAACCTGCCAGCATTTTTAATTTTTTTCTCATCCATTTGAAATATTTCACCCTTTTTTTATATACATTTAACTAGGTAACTAGTGGGCAAATAAGGGTTGGTGATCATATGGGTAGGTCAGCTAGTGGAAAACCCATTTTTGAACAAACATTGGATAGAAAATTGATTTTTTATTCAATTTTAAATTTCATTTTGAATTTTCATTTTGAATTTTTCTGAAAATTCATATCTTTCACATACAAAGTTAGTTTGACAAACCATTTGCACCTTTGAATTTTTTGAGAGGAAATTTACAGGTGTGTAAAATTATAAAAGTTTTGGAGACAATAATTTTTGGAGGTCAAAGGTTAATTGGCATTTTTGGAGTTGGTTTCCATTTAATTTTTGGAAATTCATTTCTCACTTATATAAAGGTGAAATCGGGAGCTTTCTATGGCAATTAATTCACAATGAGGAACGTTTATAGTGTGAGAGTTTTCAACTCAGTTGGAGAAAGGCACTTTTGGAGGTTCATTCCAGGGTGTAAGGTGGTTTGTGGTCAATTTTTTCGTACCAAACATTTGGCGGTTCAACATTATGCTAGTGAGTTATATTTTATGCACTTTAGAGGTGGTGGAGTGCCGCGCCATTAGCAAACACGAAATATTTTAGTTCATGTTGTGATTTTTGTGCAAAAATCACAAAAGTAGATATTTGTGTTACATGAGTTGTGCATTTACACTTATGTTAATTAGGTTACATTTGTTACCTATTAGGATGTTGGTTGGATTATCATATGCTTTCAAGAGATAGGGGATTACCAAGGTGTGTGCCATTTGGTTATGACCTTGGGGTGAACATATGCTCTCAAGTTGACCTTTTGGTAGTCCATGTTTATTGTTTAGAATGAAACTTCAAGGGAAAGGTTATGTGCCTTCCCACATGTGTCATTATTGCTACAATGAGCCCAGGGTTGTGATTAATGTGGTTAATGGTTGGGCATGGGACAAGGCTACCACCTAATCTTGATCATTGAACAGGTCCTACTTGACTTTTGGTTTCCATGAACATGTTGATTAGGTTTTAATTAAGGTTTAGGTTGTACTTGGAGGCACATTTGTGGATATTTCTAAATTTGATCACTAGGACGTCCCATTGTTTGTTGTTGTGATGAGATTGGGTTGATGACCAGTAGACCACCTTATTGTGAACACAATGTGCCTTAGTTTGTTGGCCCTATAAAATGTTTTTGTGGGAGCATGTGCCTTAGCCATACAAGTGCAACATCCTTGGGTTCATGTTATGAGGTTTATGTTTTGGGGGTTTGGTTAAGCCACAACAAGTTCAACATCATTGTTGATTTAGTTTGAGCCATCACAAGTGTATCATTTTTTTGTGATTGAATTTTAGGGGGCATACCCAAGTTAGGGTTTAGGGTTCATCTGACACAAGATTCAAAGGACATGGACACTATTATTAATGGTTTCACCAAGTAAGGGGTGCGATTTCAACCACCTTCATCATCATATGGGGGAGAGTCTTCAAATTTTTACATAGATTTTTCCCCAAGGTTTGTCACCATACCATTGTTGTGAGACATGGAAGAGATGTATGGAGCCACCAAAGGACCCCATTGATATTCAGGGGTGGTTGGCACCATTAAGCCATATGATTTCATCCAAGAGTTTGATAACTAGTGTGATATGTAACAAATGCACAATCCCCAACTATTCACACCCTTCATAACATGAAAATGTTCATTTCAACATTTGGAAGGGTCGCCTATAGATGACTATCATGAGTTCAAGTTTGCCCATGAGGTTCAAATTTATTAGTGGCAACTACATTGGTCTCCCAATTATGTTCATATCACTAGGGGAATTATGGCCCAAGTGGTGCAATAGCAACTTTGGGCATTAGTTTAGCAAATGGAAGCAAAAACACTAGTGGTAGTGGAGCCACCGGAAGTGGTGGAACTATTAAAGTGGTGGTGCATGTGCATCCATTAGTATACATGGTTCATTGCCCACATTTAACCCAATTGTGGAATTCTTCCATGAGTTGTGGCAGATTTACGAAGGGGTTAGGATTGAAAAGTTGCGTAGTTTACAAGATTTCCAACGTAAGCCCCATGAGAGTTTATGAGAAGCTTATGCATGGGTGTGTAGGTTGATCATTGCACTACTACAAAATGTGGGTGCAGTTCACTAATCCTCGTTCACTAGACCAGTGAATTCACTACTTTTTCACTTGTCCCCGTTCATTATAACTAATGAATTCACTCAAAATCCAACAAAATCGTTTAACATACATGGACACTTTTGTTGTAATGTTGTGACACAAGATGACACAAAAGCCCAAATAGTTCAGTTTTGGTATGGGATATTGGACAAAAAGCTTAAACATTTTGTGTGAAATGTCTTTTATTATAATCTGCCCAACTCACTTTAATTAGTGTGTTTCAATTGTCGAAAAGGATTGAAATGAACATGGTGAAAGAATGGGTGGTCATCTAGAACAAACGGATTTAACAAAGAAAACTCAAGGAATTGTTTAGCACCATTAGGTCAACAATCACAAGGTCATCCCACCAAGTCTATACCACCCAAGGCCAAGGTGGGTCAAACCATATTCAAGTGGTGGTTCCACATCTTATTCAGCGGAATAAGGTGTTAGAGGTGTGGTGGGCCTCACAAGAAGAAAAATTGACCCAATCCACCATATGCCACAACCTCCAACCCTAATCCCAACTGACCATGTTCCCATTGTCATGCACATGGGCATGATGTTGATCATTTCTTCACATTTCACCCATAATTATGGTTGGGTTAATCATAGAACATTAGTGCCAATATGGGCCAAGGTTCTAAAAAGGGTTAGAAGGGAAAAGTGCGGCCAACAAAAGGTCGACTGCCAAGCCAACTCAAGGCTAGCCCAACACCATGGACACTAGGTTTGCACAGTTGGAGATTAAAGTCATAAACATGGCAACTAAAGTGAAATCCATTGCATCTAGGTCAAGAAATCCATTGCATTTAGGTTGAGGATTAGGAAAATGGCTAATCATATGGGTCAAATGTTAATCCATGATCCTTTTGTGGAGTTGGTTTTTCAAGATCAGTGGCACTAGATGATACGATGCCACATATGTCAAAAGATCATGAATCATGGGCAATATATGATAAAAAACCATGCTATGGTTTTAAATCTTAATGAGATGATTTCCATTGTTACAAGTATGACATGAGATAATGTGCAGGTGCCATAACCATGAGGTGTTAATGAGAGGTTAGATCTTTAGCATGGTGAGGTTCAATGCAAAGTGTGTCTCCCATAATCATTTGTGTTGACATACACCATTCCCAATCCCATGGGGGCATCAACTTGTAATGGAATGTCAAGGCACCTAGTTCTATTCTTAGGTCTAAAACACCCACAAGTTTGATGGGGGCAGCCAAAGCAATGTGTTAGGCACCACTATGTTCTACTAGGACATTGGTCATTTCATGTATTCAACTAGAAGTCTTACATGGCGGCCACATTATGTGAAAATGGTGGAACACTAGATGTGATGGTTAGGTTAGAAGACATTTTTGTACTTCATGTAGTTCCCCATCTAGTTTTCAAGGCCAATCATTTAGAGGTGACTAAGGTTCAATTTGAATCTTGGCATGCAGCTATGGCCAAACTTCATGACCTTCTAGCATGGTCAACCATTGATCAAATTGCCAATGTTATTCTTGGGGTTATGGTTGTGCATGATGAGGAAGGAATGTTTTAGTTGAGGGGGGCATTGGCACATCAATACCAACCTTGTAAAGTGTTGTTCAATTTTGGTGTCTAACCATTAATGTTGGGCAAAGTTGTTGTTGATGGTCTTGGATTGACCCATGCCGATTTTGACCCGTGCCCATATTAAATTTTGACATCCATGGGTGGGTTAGAGAAGGCACGATGGTTAACCAAACAGGAGATTGTGATCCAAGTTAATCCCAACAAGCCATAGATTACACTATTGTGTGGGCCCAAATAACGGTCACACATGTTACATCCTATGATGTGTTGGTTGGAGGTGTGGTGTTGTACCCCCTATGGGTTGCCATTGATTTTTGAGAAAAAACCACATACTATTGTCTAGGTTAGCAAACATGAGCTAATCACAAGGCTTCATTGCCAATGTGATTCATTGGGGGGAAAGCAAGAAAATCTAACAAGGCAAGTATGTTGGTTGGATTTTCAGGCCTTGCACATGGATTTGAATTATTGGAAGGTAATGTCCATGATTAGGATGCACTTCCAAATGGTGAATTAGTGGTGTCAGGGCCATAAGAAATGTTAATCATTCCAATTTATTCATTGGATATTAGGCCACCACGGGGCACATTGAATGAACTTTAGGCATCGACCGGTCACTACATTCATTAGGCTTGGCACATTCCATCATCACCAAGCCCATGTTCATTAATGGATGTTAGTAATGGGCCTCCAAGTTTGAGCCCATTGGATACTAAGATTATTTAGTGGGATATTCCCAAGGATGGAATATATCGTAACCTTAACATTGGGTTCACGAATTGAAGCCAAAAAAGTGTGTTCAAAACTGAAACACACTCTTACACATGAGGCGGAATGCAAGAGATTGAACCCAATGATTCCTAAATGCATTTCCACATTGGGTTTTGAATCGTCTAAGAGTCTCAAATATTCAAAGCCTTGGTTGAAAAGGCAAACAAACACCAAATCGGGCCCCCGGGATACCATTGGAAAGGTCTCAAAATGTAGATGCCTAAAGTGTCCTCACATTTTCATTTATACTTGAAATGCATGAATTATAGTAAAAAAAAAGTCCTAAATCCCCCTAGAATAAGGGTCAAATGATCTCCAAATGACTCTAGCTAGAAAGACCTTCTAAATGATATAAAATATTGCCCTCGCATGATCCAAAAAGGTTTGATTTGAAGAAGATATGAACATCAAGAGTTTCAAGACAATAAGAGTCCCAATTTTGGGACTCCCATTTGGGAGTCCTAGGAAAACATGTCATTTGGATGTAGCCCCTGTAAATTCTCATAGAATATAATATAAGGAGGGGAGTGGTGCCTCCTCCCAAAGGTTGCGAGCTATGTAAAACTTGTGCTTGAGGTTCTCCTTACTTAATATGCCACTTCAACTTGCATTAACCACCCTCTTTTTTTGGTTGTGTAAGTTGATTTCATTTTGAACTCTTGTTTGTGAATTCATCCTAGTTCCATTTTGGAGCTCTAGCACACCCTCCTACCCTTGAAATGTTGAGAGTTAAGGAGTGTGCCTTAATTCTTTTCTTTTTCTATTATTTCATTATGAAACCCAAGTTTGGGTTTCTTAAAAAGTTTGGGGGCACATTAGAATATGCCTACTTGAATTGTTTGGAGGCATTATTTTTTATTTAATTACGTCTCTACAACTAGGCATCCTACTCTAGATATACCATTATGTGAAGAAGGATCCACAAGCTAGACAAACCTACATGTGGCATGTTATGATGTTGCAACAAAAGTATCCCCACTTGTTACTAACATTGGCCATACAAGGTTATTAGTGTTATTTATTAAACAACATCACCTTGTTGGGGGACACTATATTTGGCCGGGATTGGCTCAATTGACTTGGTCATTTTTAAATGGTCATGTCAAGGTCTTTCACAAGTAGGTACAAGCCAAGGACTTTCTAATCCTAGGTCAAGTTTATTCTAGGAATTGATTTGTGTTGTGCAACATTTGTAGCAGACACATATGCACCAATATGCATATTTGTTGTAGAATGTCCCACCATTGGGGGATTATAGGCCAATTGTTTTGGATGGATGGCAACATATCAAAGCTTGGATCAACGAGCCAATGCAAATGGATGTTGCTTTAGTTGGTTCACAAGCCCATCAATTCCGATGGATGTGGATTAATTTAACACCACCAAAGATGATCTAACGAACATATGAGTTCATTCCCAGGTCACCCACATGCTTAGTGGATGACATACTAAATCCAGGACACCATTCATATACAATTCATCATGATGACCAACCACCTTCAATTATGGTTAAGAGGGTTGGCCTTCCACAAACAACCTTACCAACATTCATGAGTTTTCCACATTTTGATGCATTTAGGAATGGGGCCCTACGAATGATTTGAGACCCCATTCATCTAGTATGGAAGACACCAATGCAAATGAAAGGGAATAGGCCATGGGGTTCTACATTGGCACCATAACTGTGTAAGGCATTTTTGAAGGAATTTGTAGGCAGATTCTGGTGCAAGTTATGGATCTTAATTGCTTCACATGGATTTTTAGTTTGGTCTTGGTAGAACAATTATGTTTTGGTTAATCACACCCACCCTCTTCACCCCATCTTTCACTTGTTGCACCTTTTGCTAGGTTAACTATGATGGTGCAAAGGGGGGGGCGGGGGGTGATGTTATAACATGACAAGTACATCCTTGGCAATTATGGGATCAAGGATGCCAAGGGACTTTTTTTTGGGTGGAACATGAAATTGGTGATGTGGGGGTGCTAAGACATGATGGCACCTTTCCACATTTTACATAATAATCACAAGCCATGCCTTCAACCTAATTTGATGTTGGGGATGTTCCATATCCCAACCCAAGGTGCATGTGACTACAAAAGCATGGGACCCAAGAATTGACTGAACATTTATAGGAGGTGAGGTGCATGAAACATGATGGATAATACAAGATTTCATTAGATGTTTTGCCTTTTGTTTGAAGGAATTGGGTTAATTAAGGGGACAATAGGTCCAAATGATATTGAAACATGATAATCCAAATTTCAAGCAACCTTACATGCTTAGTGAAGTGGAGAAAGCCTTAGTTTAAGCTCAAACAACAAAGTTGTTGGATGTTGGTTTGGTGGAATTGTCTACTTGGGTGAATATGCTTTAACAATAGTGACACTGGTCAAGAAGTACATTTTTAACAATTGGATTGAACTCCACATGTGTGGGGATTATTGTCTGGTGAATAAATAGACCCATTTAGATAAATATGCCATGCCCCACTGAAGGAGATCTTTGATGCCTTTGGACAAGCCAAGGTTTTTAATACTTTGAACTTGAAGTTTGGCTACCATCAGTTGCCATTGAAGGAAGGTGACAAAATCAAAATGATTTTTTTGGGGAATTGATCCCCATGGGAAGGATTGTTTGTATTAATGCAAGTTTTTGCCATTTGGTTTAAAGAATGCCCTTGTAGAATTTCAAAGGGTCATGGATCGAGTGTTGGTGGGTCTTGGTTTTGCCAAATGTTACATTGTTGACATCATGTTTTTTAGTTTAACCCCATGAAATCATATGCACCATTTGTGAAAGGTGTTTAAAAGACTTAAGGAACATAATTTTAAACTTCATCTAGGCAAGTGCCAGTTCTTTCATATTCAAGTGGAATACGTGAGTCACATGATTTATTTAAGTGGATTGGGGGTTTAAAAAGCCAAGGTTGAAGCCATTTCATAAGTTCCCCAACTAATAGATGTTAATTAGTTATGAGTTTTTTTGGGCTTATGTAATTACTATTAGAGGTTTGTGAAAGGTTTTAGTATCATAGCCAAACCTTTAACCCAATTGACAAATATTGACTAGGAGTTCATTTGGGATGAGGCACAAAAGCAAGCCTTTTAGGAATTAAAGGGTAGGCTTTCATCAATTCCCATGTTGAGGCGACCCATTCAAGGATGACCATTCTAATTACACATTGATTAAAACATTATAAGGTGGGAGCTATGCTTACCCAACTTGATGATGATAGTCGAAAATTTGTGGTGGCATATGTTAGTTGGTCCAACAATAAGATACATGCCAAATATAAGTCATACGAAGGGGAATGCCTTGTGGTTGTTTGGGCTATTGCATCATTCCAATGTTATTTTTATGGTAGCCTATTCACTTTGATTACCAATCATCGGCTTGTGAAATTCCTTATGAAATTATATCGATTCATAGGAAAGTTGGCCAGGTGGGCACTTATCTTGCAAAAATATGACATTGATATAATTCATAAGCCTAGTGGGGTTAATTGACATGCCGATGGGTTGAGTTAGAACCCAAGTTCCAACGAAGAGGATACCACTAGGGTTCATTTTGCATGGTGATGTGGATTTGGAGGTGGTATTAAGATGGCATGCCTTCACATACCTTTATACCTTATTGGGGTGTTTTGGAGATGTTCATTAGACTAGTGTCGATGATGGGGATCCCCATGATGTGGACAATGGTGCCTTAAATATTTATGATGATGCACATGTCATTGCATATTTGTAAGCATGTGAAGTTCCATTTGGATTAACACCTAAAGAAAGGGATCATGTTGTGCACAAGACAAAACAATTCAAATGGGAAGGTAATTCCCTCTTACGAATGTGGGCAAATGGACAAGTGAAGGTTGTGCTTCACCCATAACAACGTGAGAGCCTTGTGAGGCATGCTCATGAGGAGTTGGGCCATTTTGGGGTCTGACAAGTCCATACAAATTTATTCTGTACACAATATTGGTGGTGAAGGATGTAATTGCAAGTTCAACAATTTGTTTATAGGTGTATGGTGTGTGACCAAGTTCATGAATCTTTCAATGCACCTACATTTCACTCATAACCTTTATTAATTATGGGGCTTGCATATCGATGGAGTTTGGAGTTGGTTCTGTTGCCAAATTGTACCAATGAAAGGGCAACATATGCATTTTTGGACAAGGTATTTGATAGGTTTGGGGCTCCAACCAAAGTTCTCATTGGCCAAGGTACAAAATTCTATGGGGAATTCCAAAAATTGTGTGAAAGCACTTGATCATCATATAACTTTATGAGACCATCATGAGGCAAACGGGTTAGTTAAATGGATGATGTAGATGGTGAAGCCGAATTTGCAAAAGTATGGTCTCCATAAAGGCCATACTTGAGAATGGGACTTATAGTTACCATGGCTTTTATAGCTACCATGGTTATTACAACTACTATAACAAGTTTTTCTTTCATCTTTTTCACCACACTTTTTATTGTTTGGCTGTGAGTTCAAGTTACCAGCCTCAATCCGACAAGATGCAATGGTGATAATCAACATGGATGACCTTAATGTGTGGATTTAGGCATGTCAACAACGAGCCACCTTGTTCCAACATGTGTGTGTTGTGGGGCATGACATGATGTTGTTAATTGGTATCAAACAAAAATATCAATTTTAAGGTGCTAGTTGGATAAGATTAAACAAAAATTTCAACAAAAAGTTAGATAAAGGTATATAGCTTCAAAAAACTTTCCAAATTGGGTGAAAACAAGGGCATATAAGATTTACTCAATTTAATAAAGTTAAAGGGAAATAACCAATTTCAAACTTTTTCATTATGTTAGGTGTTTACTATAAGACATTAATTTATGTGAAGTTTATTTCTTGGAACCCAATTCAATGTGAGCATGGTTTCAACTTTTTGATGTTTGGGGTTTATTTCAAGGTGTGCCTTCGAGTTTCAATTTTCATGTTTTGAGATTTCAAATATTTATATGTATGATTTTGTTATTTTCGATAATGATCTTCGGTGTTGATCTAATAATCCACAACATATAAGGGTTAGAATAAATAATTTTAGTCTACTATAAATTTATCAATGAAATATAGCCAAACCAACATATGATAAATCATAGGTAAATCAAATTATGTACAATATGTGTAAAAATACAACACTACAACACCATGGCAAGTGAAGAAATAAAATTAATTACACAATTGGTCAATATAAACATGATCAACATCAATGTTTTTTTGGGGCAAATTTTTGCAATTTGGTGACAAAAAAAAAGGATGGCAAATCCAACAAAGGGGCTTTTTGGAAACTTGTAAAAAACATTTGCCATATCTTGAGAAAAAAAATAAGTTGTTAAATTTAGACAATGTGTTCTTGTACGTCGCCAAAACTACGCAAGATTCCCAAAAATAATCTACTTGTCCATTAGGACAATCGCCATTTACTACTAATTAATGTTGAGATCCTAACTAGTGCACCTACTTGAAAATAAAACCTTGATCAACACATTACATTAAAGTATTGTATGAATTTTTTTAATGACAAACTCTACACAATTTAAAGATGTTTCAAGGTATAAAAAGGTAATACAATTGTAATACTCAAGATAATTATTATTAATAACATAATTATAATTTTCTATATATATAACACAATAAATCAATCACCATAACTCAAACAAGTCCATCATAATCATATGTATCATAATGAATATGTTATTTACATTTAAGTGTATTTGAATAAAAGACCCATTTGTGCAACATTAATGTCACCCCATCAATATTGAAAATGTTGTGAATGTGAACTTTAAGGTGTGCAAGAAGAATTGGGTTTAATTGTTTTGGTGAAATGTTTATTTGAAAACCACTACAATATACAAAATAGGGGAGGGGCTTGGCATAACCAATTTCACCAAGGCCCTTGAATTTGGCATGGCTTCCACCTTAGGGTATAACCTTATCTATAAAATGCACAATATATTTTGTGAGTCTAGTTCACAAGAGCAAGAACCCTCACAAAACTAAAGGATTTTTCTCATTGTTCTTTATGATTTGTACACACATCATATTGAATTATAGTTATTCACCCAAAAAATCTAAAGTTAGCATCAATGTTTGCACCAACATTGGTATGATATGTAAGCATGCACTTGGTATGAACAATGGTAGCAATATTGGTAGCAAAGACCTTATGAACTTAATATGGCTTAGGTAATACCCATATCAAGTTGGTAAGGACTTGAGGCAATACTAATCTTGTACCAATTTAATACTAATTTCAATATCATGGACAATATTATGGCTTGTGCTATTAGCCTGATGTTGTGTGAAAATGATTTTGAATCTCTAGTCAATTTAGAGTCAATTGTGCATATTATAATTTAAAATAAAAGAATACAATTGATTTCAATTTTTTAAATAACAAAAAACATGTTTCTCTTTATGCAAATACATGTTTATTGGGTATAATCATATCAAAATTTCAAAAGTTTGAAATTCTAAACCAAAGGGATATAATGAATAGATTAAAAAAAAAACCTTTTCACTTGTTGATTATATTTATTAGGCTCATAATTTCTAGCTCTAGGCACATGTTACATGTGCAAGAAATAATCATTAAAAAAACAGGTTTAGTTGTCCATAAGAGTTTATTAAAAACGAAATGACATTTGTATTAAAAAAAAAATTGCACAATAATGCAACCATGTGAAAAATCATCACCACCACAAATTATTTTAACTTGGTCTATTTTTTTTTTCATTTAAATTTGTCATGTGTAAATATTATTTGTAAAAACTAGTGGAAAAAAGTTTGGGAATACTTTTTATAAAGGAAGCCCCCAATGATGAATGAGGACCCAATACAACATAATTTTGAGAAAATAATTAAATTAATTTATAGTGACAAAAATGATACAAAATTGAATATCTCCACCAGCTTAGGCAGCTTTTACACTAGAGCTCCAAAGCCCATAATTATCAAAACAAAATACAATATGGATAATGTCTCATGGTCTAACGAACTTGCTACAAAGCCACCCCCACCCCCCCCTTTCAAATAGGTGTGCCTACCACCAAGTCCATTGGACCATGACCTTAAAAAAAAACAAAAGATTGGTCATATTTTGATGGTTGAAATTTAAAAAATTTAATAACTTTTTTTAAAGGTAGAGGTGGGTCAGATATTTAGTAGACCATGAGCCCAAAAAGCCATGATTAGTTTAACATTTTTTGTCATAGATTTTTTTTCCATTTTTTAATATTTTTTTTGAAAGGTGTGCAGTTCATTAGCCCATGGGCCAAAAGAACCTTGATTCGTTGGATGTTGGAATGTAACATAAAATTTCTCAAAATTAAAAAAAAATATTTTTGAAGGTAGGTGCAAAGTTTGTTAGCACATAGTCCAAAAAAATTGTGATTTCTTTGATTTTTTTACATAACGTTGTTTTGATTCAAGAAAATAATTAAAGGTGAGCATAGTGAAGTTCGTTAACCCATTGGCCAAAAAAGTTGTGATTGGTCAGAGTTTTTTGACACATTATTTTCTCTTTAGGATGATCGTTCTTGCTAAATGAAAAAAATGAGAGAAAAAAGGAAAAAGTGGAGAAAGAAGAAATGGAAGGAAAGTGAAGAAAAAAAGGAAAAAAAAAAACCCTAAATCAATAATAATTAAAAAAAAATCAAACTAGAAATTAAAAAATTACATAAAATAATAATAATTTTTTTGGTTCTATCACAGTATGTTGTTACTTCAATAAAGTTTGTTTTCATTTTACTTTAGACTTGACAACCCGGGCCCACAAAGAAATGATTTTTGAATGTCCATGGGCCTTTGATTATGTTTTGAGAGCTTTCAACATTTCCATGGTCATGGTCCCTCATCATAATGTAAAAGGGGCTTTAAAATCTAAAAATTAGAAAATCACATTAAAGAAATCTCATCTCACTTAGCACAACAATCGAAAGCAAACCTTTTGTATCGTCGCTATGCTAGTTAACAAAGTGAATTTGTTTTTCCTTCTCCTCGTCCCATGGGTAAAATGAAAAAAATGAATCCTTTGATAATTGTTAGGACATTTCACCCAAAAACCCAAAAAAAGAATTGACTTCATGAAATTAGGTTCTATTTATTTTAAAATTTTAACTATAGCAAATGAGTTTTTAAATAAATTTTTTTCAACATGTGAAGAATATATCTACTAAATGTACAACGATTATCACACCTCTCATGTTGCCCTCATGGTCAACTAGTTCATAACTAATGTGTTTGTCCCTACTAGGCTAGGGCTTGCTTCTAGTTGCCTTCAATCTAAATTTTTGAAATTTTTGACAAGAGGGCTAATGATTTTTCAAAAAAATTGAATAAAAAAATTGTAAAAAAATTACGCCAAAGCTACTCATGTATTATGATATTGAATGACATTCCATAAAACTTGCATTGAATTAAAATACATTGAAAATAATTAAAATTCCATTGAGTTCAAATTCAATTTGTATTCAAATTTAATTCATCTCACGTTTGTATGGCATACAGTGGCCTCCACCGTTTCCTAATGAGGTCTTTGTATTGGTTTTACCCCAAAAAAAACTGTTTCTTCTTTATTTTCAACAAAGTCCACAAAATTGATGGAACCCCAAACATTGAAGGTGACAAATTTTGAAATAATAAATCTCTAGCTCGTGATGTGCAAAACAAAAGAATTACCCAATATCACTGAAAGGAGCATCCAAATTAAAATAACCCTTTCAACACACATATGATCCATGATCACTATATAATTATCAAACTTCAACAAAACCTTGAAAATCCTAGACCTATCAACAAAACAGCCCCAACCTTCAATAATTTTTTTTCTTTTTCAAAAAAATAAAATAAAATCACCTTTAAAAGGTGAAAAGCCAGAAAAAAAGTTCCAAAAAAAAAAAAAACAAAACAAAAAAAAAACCAGTGAACAAAATTAACAGAGAGCTCTCTGGCCTTGCAGGGAAGCTCTCAAGTCTCTGGCCTTGGGAGCCAGTGTAGACTCTGTTGAGAATTGTTAAGGTTTGTGAACCTTGAGTAAAATCAAAGAATGATGTGTTACTACAAGCTGCCTTGAATTCTTGTGGAAAAGCTACTTACAAGTCTTCTTGCATGCAAATGGAAGTAGTACCCTACTAGTTCCCCATAGCAACTCTTACAACTCTTACAAGGAATTCGAATCACCATACCAACAAGGGATATGTCACAATGTGGCCTTGCCATTTACATTAAAAAGTATTTTCTTAAGGCAAAAGAAGAATTATTGGAACTCGAAAAAAATTTCACCATGCAAAAATATAACCTTCAAAACATCCTCTAAAAGAAACCAAAAATCCTTCTAGATATTATAACTCTATAATTAATCAATCTCAAGTTTCAACACAAGCCAAAATATCATCTTTCAAAAAATCCTCATATAAAAATAGACCTATTACCTAGGGTCCATAAATCCCTTAAGCTACCCCATGTGGGTATAGGGTAAAGCTTGAGGGCAAGGGCATTATTGGAATAAGGGCCTGTGTGAGGTGGTAGTCGAGTTTGGTCCCGATTCTAGCCTTGCCCCTCGAGCTTTACCCAGTCAGCAGAAATTTTGAAATCTAATATGAAGAGACTTAAAACAAAAAGAGACCCCAAAAAGAAATGTAAAAGAAGAAGAAGACAAAAGAACGAACAGAAAAGAAAAAGAAAAAGAAAAGAACAGGGAAAAAAAAAGTCCCGCCACTCACTAAACCACCTCTGGTTAAAATTCCAACGAATGAGATTCATAATTTTTTCCTGTAACTCGACTCTAACTACGGTTACGTCTTATCCACAGAAGAAGACTCTCTCCCTCATTGGTGCATGTCCCGATAGCACATAAGAGGTCATTATGTGTTCATTTAGGCGCATCTTGCGCGTCCAATAAGTGCGAAACTGAGATCGTAGCCGTCCATGTGGAAACTGGGTGAGAGAGTACACGGCACCTGACCCGGTATTTCGAGGGGTGTCTTCTCTCTCCTTTCTCTCTTGCGCACTGGGAGTAGCTTACTGTGTGTGTGTGTCCGCCGCTCTGTCGCGCGCGCACGGAGCGAGATCCTTACACACCAGTCTCGCAAGATTAAGGAGCTTTCTAAGCTCAGGAAGAACTTTTTTTTTGGGAGATAGTGGAGAAAAAATGGCTTCCGTAGCTTGTAACTCTTCACTTTCCGTGGCCGCGGCAACAGTGCAGTGCGGTGCGGGGAAGAAGAGATCAAGCGGCGGACGGAAGGCTGTTGCATGTCCAGCTTTTGAAGGACTGTCCAGTCGCTCGCTTTCACTCAGAATCACCGAATCCGTCGACTTGAATTCCGAGCTCGAGAGCAAGAGGCCCGAGAGTCGGTCGGTGACCGTGTGCAGTCTCAAGGATCTCAGGGACCGCATCGCCACTGTGAAGAACACGCAGAAGATAACTGATGCCATGAAGCTCGTCGCTGCTGCTAAGGTGCGGAGAGCTCAGGAGGCGGTCGTGAATGGTCGTCCTTTCTCGGAGAATCTCGTGAAAGTGCTCTTCAATGTTAACTCCCAACTGCAGACTGAAGACATTGACATACCATTGACACAGGTCAGTAGACTAGAACTTCATTATCAGCAAGAAACGTAGAGGTTTGTTACATGAAAGTTTCATAAAGCTTTGCTTTCCTCATATGACGCGGTTCATAATGATCTTTTTTGTTTTCTGCAGATAAGGACCGTCAAGAAGATTGCGCTGGTGGTCATCACAGGCGATCGTGGTCTGTGTGGAGGTTTCAACAACTATGTGCTGAAGAAGGCAGAGGAGAGGATGAAGCAGCTAAGGAAGATAGGGGTAGACTTCACTATTGTGAGCATCGGAAAGAAAGGAAACAGCTATTTCAAGAGAAGACCTCATATACCAGTAGACAGGTACGTCGACAGTGGAACTGCACCAACAACGAAAGAAGCACAAGCCATAGCCGATGAGCTCTTCTCCCTGTTCGTTAGCGAGGATGTCGACAAGGTGGAGCTCTTGTACACTAGGTTCGTTTCTTTGATCAAATCCGATCCTGTGATTCACACGCTGCTCCCTCTTTCTCCCCAGGGAGAGGTCTGCGACATCAATGGCAACTGCGTAGATGCTGCAGATGATGAGATGTTCCGATTGACGACCAAGGAGGGAAAATTCTCGGTCGAGAGAGAGACCGTACGCACGGAAACGCCGGACTTCACCGGTGTACTTACCTTTGAACAGGAGCCTGTCCAAATCCTGGACGCCTTGCTACCTTTGTACCTGAACAGCCAGATACTAAGAGCTTTGCAAGAGTCCATAGCCAGTGAACTTGCCGCTCGAATGAATGCCATGAACAACGCCAGTGACAATGCCAGGGATTTGAACAAGAGCCTCTCTATCTCCTACAACAGGCAACGTCAAGCCAAGATTACTGGAGAGATTTTGGAAATCGTTGCAGGCTCCACTGTTACAATCTAAAAGAGGCAAGCGAGCTCATCAACCCTCTTCTTCTAGAAATACTAAGGTCCACAGCGGAATGAGGGAGTTGAGATTTATTTTGTAGATCTGAGTGAGTCACAGAGGCTCGTTGTAGTAAGCAAAACAACAGGTCTTTTGAGCATCTCCCTCCTCTGTCTCTCTCTATCTCTCCTTATCTCTGCAAAATGTAATTTTAAATAATCTTCTCAGATTTGCAACCAGGTGAGAAATCCTGCAATTCTTAACCAAAATTCTTTTCATAAAATCTGGCTATTTTTTAAAGCACCATTTGGGTGATCTTTCTGTGTCTGCAACTTGTCTTGTCTTCACTTTCTCTTCATGCCAAGATGGTTGCAACCTCAATTGTTCTTAACCATATATGTGTCTGTGTGTGTGTGTGTCTCGCTCTCTTTCATGATTTTGTTTAAACCTACTAAAGGGTAGGATGTACTATGGACTGGTTGAGCCCCCCTGCCCATTATGTGTAGGGTAATACCATGTATATTTACCATGATACCCAACTGGTATCATGCAATTATTTTTTTAAGGAGTAATAAGTGAGTGAAGCTTTATGCTGGCTAATGGCATTTGAAAAGTGAATCACTTGCCTCTGCAGGCATTTCGCCCCATGTAGATGCCTGATTACAGCATATAAGGTACCCTCCATTTACACTGCTGCAAAGTGCACAGGGTTTTATGGACTAGGTCATTGACATGAGTGTGCAGGTTTACTGGGATTAGTCTCAGGTCTTGAGGCTCAGTGTGATGTGTGATCAAGCTTCTGTGTTGTAACTTGCAGCCTGATAGCCAATTTTAGAGTGTTGAGATTCTCAGGAGGGATGGTTATGTTGGGTTAGTGAGCCCATTAGGGCAAGCTAGGTGATACACTCAACATTATGGGCACAGGCAAGGCCATTCCTTCAGGCTTTTGTATGGGGTGCCAGGTTCAATGATTTAGAACAAAATTTGTGTTCCAAGAGACACATTTTGGTCACTTTTATTACACATATATGAAGATTATGTTACATAATGTGGCCAAGAAAATGACATAATCTCCCACCCCAGGCCTACATGTGTTCTCCATTATAAATTGAACTGTGAGTTTTGATAGCTTTCTTGAATTTAAACATCTGAAGTGCAAATTTGAAATAGAAGTTTCGGTTCTGCAGATTTTTCAAATGTATTTGAATTGTGGGTTTCCATTGTTATCTTGAAATTTGAATTTGAAATTATAAGCCTTTCAAACAAACATATGCACATTGTGAAGTTTGATGATTTTTCAATTGGAAATTTGTTGGTGGGTTTTGATTGTCTCACTAAAAGTTTTATATTCAATTTCCAATTTGAATAAACAACTATGGTTTCTTGTTTTTGAGACTTTGAATTGTGATTATTAACTTGGATGTGCAAATTAAACTGCAAATTAGGGTGCACAGTGAAGTTAACATATTGATGTGTAATTTTATGAAATGGACAATTCTGCAACATGTATCAAAACCCATAGCATTATGAATAAACATGTTCCTATTCTTATCTTGCCATGGAAATTTTAAGGAGTCCAAGATTTATTGAAGTAGAAATTGGAAAAAGAAGGAAAAAGACATAAGAAAAAAGAAACAAAAAGGCCAAGGATGCAAAAATATCAAGTATTAATTAATGCAAAATTTAGAACTAACAAAAGAAAGGGAAGAGGGAAGAGAATTAAGGGAAGAAGGAAACTGTGAGCAATCACTTGCCTTGATTGATGTCAGGTAACTTTGCAGGTCTTTCATTTGTAGAGTTCTGTAACAATCTAAAACCAATTGGGGAAGAAGCCAATTGAAGCTTTTTCTGCATTCATATCCTTGTGCGTCATGATTCTAAAACATAGAACTGAAATTGTCTGCAAATGCAAGATTCTCACCAAAAAAATGGCAGGATTGCTACTTGATCTACACATCAAGAGACATTTAGTCTCCTCCTAACTATGTAACAGAACTTTGAGGTTAGTCTTCTGATATTCACAAATACAAAGATCTAAGAAAGGATCACATTTATCTACCATAATAAATACAAAATTGGGTGCAAATTCCCTTTGCGGAATGCACAATTGTGATGTTGCCCAGAGATTGTTTCAATCTATACAACAATATGTGGGTAACATGAAACCTTTGCTGAAAGTAAAGCTTGCTCTCCTCGATCTGGTCACAGAAGCCACACCCAACAGCTTTACTACATTAACAGAAACAAAGACTGGATAGGCCACAAGAACATTGCCATACATTGAATTTCACAAGTGTGAAGCAAGGAGACAGACCTAAAAAGAGTGAGCAGTAAAAAATAATGGCATATGCTTGTGATTCAATTGCAGGTTTTTGAGAGCTGAAGACCCCATGAATTTTCTTGGAATTTTGAGCATTGCAATTGTGAGGTTTTTTCCTGACTGTAGCTCTCAAGTATTGCATAATGTTCCATGATGGTGGTTATCACAGCTGAGGGAATGTCAACAAAGAGAAAAACATTGTATGAGCTGGAAGAAGATATGAGGGCATTCCATGAAGTGAAATTCAAACCTTTAAGAGATGATGCAGGATGACACCAGCTATTTGCAGAAAAGATCCTCATAACGAGCCATCATCTTCTGCACCAACAACCAATCATTTATTTAACGCCTTTTGGGTGAATACTTCATAAGCACACCTTCCTGTTGAGACAACCATGTAAGTTTAAGGTCTTACAGCAAAGGAACTACTTATGAGCAAAAGAAAACTGTTTCTTTGATGATTCCTCACATGTTGGCAGTTAATTGCTGAAGAATGATATAATACCCATGCTCCGAATTGTGGGTTCAGAAGTAAGTGAAAGAAATGTTTGTTCACTGTGTGTGGTTCAGTTACAGGTAAATTCAATGTCTTCCCCTTCTGTCATGATGCTGCATTCCTGAGGGCTGAACTCCAGGCTACAAATGTCTATGAAATCACGGAACAATCTCCACAAAAGTAATCTGAAGCTAACATGACAATGAGAGTTACTCACAAAGTGCCAGACCATCATCTTCATCATGAATAGCAGTGATGAGCTGCTGTGACTACCCACTGACTTCATCAGCTCCCAATGGTAGGTATAGAAAAGTATAAAATAGTTCACCCAAGATAGGAGCTAAATTCCAGTACCCACTGTAGTATACGAAGCCATGAGCATGACATTTGCATCCAAACAGATCACATTGAAAGACTAAAACATTCAAATGTACAAAGATGCAGCATGGCATCAATCACAGTGGACCAGAAAGAGTAAAAATGTACCTCCTCCTTGTCAGCAAAGATGCGCTTGGGGATAAAATTTGTTGGCTCTGGATCAATGATCAACTCTATGGAAAATATTCCACCTTCAGTGTCCTTCAGCACTCCCTTCAAAATGCAATAAACAACAAAACCAAATCTTATTTCAGTTGTATGATCATTTCCATGCAATCTAGCAAAATCAGAAGCCAAGCTAAAAAGCTGCAACCAACTTTCAGAGCACACCATGTCAGAAATCTATGGCTTCAATGAAGCAAATCTCTGGAACTACCTGACAACCATGATTGGAAAGAGATTCAGATCCATCCTGAACTACACCCTGCTCATTCTCCGAGAGATCAGGGACTAAGGTATCTGAGCTGCTGATGGGCTCTTGGCCACCATCCTGCATCCCACCATCCATAGCAGGCTTAGCCCATACTGATTTGCAGTCATTTAAATGGTAACAAAAGCACATGATTATCCAAAGACTTGAACTCATTCTCATACTGGTTCAGAAGACATGCATTTATTGAACTTTAACACAGTTTCAGACTAGCTGTTTGAACACAACACATGAACTCGACTGCTGTGTAGGTCATATAATTGGAATCACAGCTGATAAAGCATTTGTCTTTCTGAGTAGTGGAGGCTGAGGTATGCAATCTCTTCAGCTGTTTGCAGATGACACATGATATCAATTGTTTCTTGTAGGTCCAAGTGATTGGAGTCACAGCTGATCAGCTACTTGTCTTTCTGATCTGCAAAGTCTGAGGTATGCAATCTCTTCAGCTGCTTGCACACGACACATGATATCAATTTGCTTGTAGGTCCATGTGATTGGAATCACAACTGATCAAACATTATGTTTCTGGTCTGCAAAGGTTGAGTTATGCAATCTGCTGAAGAGATTGCATATGTGAGCAAGGAGATTGCATATCTCATGCTTTTGCGGACCAGAAAGACAAAATGCTTGATCTGATCAGCTACAATTCCAATTACCTCAGTCCTCACAGATCAGATAGACAATGCACCCCAATTAACTCGTCAAAGAATGCACAAGAAGGAAAACCAAAGCACAGATCCAGAGTCCTGGATCCTGGAGACCCTGTCTCAGGTAAAAGGGATCAGTCCTGTAGCATAATCATCAGAGCTCTGACAGGTTTCCAAGGAATCAAAAAGTTTTATAGTTAGATCAGCATTATTACAAATCTGCATACCTCCTCATCAGAAGATTGGAATTTGGGCTTATCAGAGAATTCATCATGATAGTCATCAGGAGGCATGAAGAATTGGGTAGCATGAAGGCTCATGTATGAAGCTGGCATGTGAATCACAGAGCCCTGCAAATGCAAATCACACAAAGAAACCATCCTCATGTACATGTGCTTTTGCAGAAGAAC
>Ga0116228_10001102_pt1 | contig 22063 bp, 15 predicted proteins | sample S1TSphfallax_2_FD_89694 | JGI IMG/M metagenome (GOLD analysis project Ga0116228, IMG submission 89694) | Host-associated microbial communities from peat moss isolated from Minnesota, USA - S1T2_Fc - Sphagnum fallax MG | ecosystem: Host-associated > Plants > Peat moss > Unclassified | place...
ATTCCCAACATTCTTAACAATAATTACGTATAGATTTTCCAGTTTAGTTGCAGCTCTCCAATGGAAAGTGCATGCCCCATGCAACAAGAAACAGGGCTCCATTTCATTGGCTTCCATTAGACTACTGCAATTGTAGCATTGTGGGGGGTGAAAAGAAATAAAATTGTCTTGGATGAAGACCTAATGAATGGGCATATTAGGTGTCAAACAAGAGATGGATTAGTTGAGTGTTTCTGGAGTTGTGGATATGAGAGTTTTTTCTTTGTGTTGTTTGCTGCAGGTTAATTAGGCCAGGAGCTGTCTGTGCTTGCTTTGTAGAAAGCTAGAACGATGGAATTGATGAAGGTTGTTTGAAGCTTTTCATGGCTTTTGGAAATGGTGGGCTCAGCAAGGGACGCTGGTGAATAAGAAGAGCAGGTTGCTTGGAAGCTAAACATCTTTTTTCTTTTCTTTCTATTGCAGGAGTGTGGTGTTGTAGACAAAACAAACATTTTGATTACATACATTTGCAGAGAGTCCGTCCAAGGAGTGCTGATCTCTACAAATTATTTCTATGTAGAAATTAGTTCTGTAGGAAGATTAGATACATTGTGAAACAATATAGATGTGCTTTAGTAAATGTAATGGCTAAAAATGATGGAGGGGTATAATCGATTCTAAGGAAGTAGAAACAACCCAATTGCTTTTTATAAGTCAGTGGATTTGTGGTGAAGATTTGATAATTGCATGTATGGATTGCTTGAAGTTTCTGCTTGCCTCCGTTTTACCATCACAACATGATGTGTGTACCAGCCGCGATCACAACAACAAGGTAGAGTTCTACCTAGGTAACTCAGTTATGGTTCACTCACAACTAACCCTAAACCCTAAACCCAGTTATGGAAAGGAGGAATTGCCAATAGAAGAGTCTGGTAGCATAGAGTGCACAAAGAATAGGACTAGGGCTTGGGGGGAGGAGTGTAGGGCATACCACAATGTCCTAACTAACAAATTGTTGTTGCAGGGCATATATTGCTGCTGCACTCCAGACAAAGAGAAAAGAAAGAGGAGTTTTAATTTTTCTTAGTCATGAAGAGTAGAATATTTCATCATTTGGAAAACCTTTGATGAGTAGGGGTGCATTAATGAGGTGGGTTCCTGTTTAAACCCGTGTTGGGTAGTTCTCGCTTTTTTTAAAAAAAATGTGAGAATGAGTTGATTGTGGTTCTTACATTATTGTTATGAGAACCTGATCGATTTTCTATAATATATATTTTGGGGTTGGTGACAATCGACCAGGGTATCAAGGTTGTTAAAATTTTTTAGACTCATCTGGTTGTCAGATAATGCAGTCCTTGTATATACAATAACAATTAGTTTTGACAACTTTGTTATTAAATTTTCCATTAATTTAAATTTCATTTAAATAATAAATTAATAACAAATTAAATTATTTCATTAATTAAAATCAAATTTTTTACATTTCAAAGATGATTGAAAATAGATGAAAACTTGTAAATTGTAACTTTTTGTTTAATCCAAAATGTAAAACTCCATAACTTTATTCCTTTCAAAAAAAAAAAAAAAATCAAACTTTTTAATCTTTTTTTTCTAAATTTATATCAATGTCAATTAATTCTACCAAAGATAGAAGGGGATTTACAACCTATCCTAAGGTCATTGGGCCAACTTTTGTTGACAAAAATCAAATTTTCTAAATTTTTTAATTGTAAATGACATCTCCTAAAACTAATAAGGATTCTAACTAAAAACTAAATCCTCTCCATTTCAATTTGGGATTCGACTATCCCTAAGATTTGTCTAGCATAAAAATCAACTATGGGAAACATATTTTCATTTTTTTCACACTGTTGAAATGGACAATTAATGAATTTGATATCCACTTGATAACACTTTAAAATCAAAAGCTTTTTGTTAAATAGTTTTGTTACTAGTTCATTTGTGTTGGTTGTCATTTTAAAGATATCCAAATTACTGTCCTCTTCAACCCCTTGATCAACAATAACCTTTCAAATTCAACCCAAGGGTGCAAATGATAATGACACTTAAAAAGCATAAGAAACAAAGATTTTTTGTCATATTCTTCAAGGGTGTATGCACTCTAAGGTGACTAATTTTGGGTAGATGCTTCACTCCCTAAAAATTCATATGGTAGTGTTAAAACGACAATCTATTTTGATATCATTAATTTAGTGGGGAATTACATGGTGGTTGATGAACAAAAAAGCCCATATGAAGCATAACCATTTAATTTTATTTTTTTAATGTACGTATTAAGAAAATAAAAATTGAAACCACCCAAAAATGAATAGGATATGGATTTATGAAAATATAGCTCATTTTAGGCCATTCAAATTTCTTTTGGTTACATATCTTTTCTAATAATCTTTTTGGACATATGTTCTTTTTATTTTAACATATCATATGTTAAGTCCTTATAATATATCCAAAATAAAATTCATACATAAAAATGCATGTATATAGAGGCACAAACAACAAACCAATCCATAATTTTCAATTTCAAAAGTCTATTACTATATATTTGGTGTATATATGTTGTAACTTTTTTTTAATAGATGTTTTCTTCTTCAAGTTGAAAATCTGAATGTAGCCACAAATTTTAATATTTTTTATTGTTATGCCATGTTAATAGCATGTAAATGCACAACACTTTGCAAAAAATTGGATTATGACACAAAAAGTGAGCCACCCTACCTTGCAACCACCCTCAACAATGGCCTTACCTTTCTCACAACCAATAAGTGAGGACACAATGAAGGTGTTTAAATCTAATGTCCAACATCAAAGAAAACATATTATGCAACCTTTTTTTTTCAAATTTCATTAAGAAGGAAAGAAAAAAATCCAAAACCCCAACAACTTTTTTTTAATGTTGGAAGACAAACATGCTAACTCAAAAACAACATTTGCATTTTCTTGCATTAAGTTGTAAAGGCTACAAAATCAATTTCATCCTTGAATTTAGACTCATCGAATTTAATGCATCATTTCACAAATAATGATTCCTAGACTAGTTTAAAATACAAACAGATCTACAATAGGGCCAAGGGAATCAACATTAATATGAAATATGTGCCATGTCAATGGAGATGGTACTTTTGTAATCATCCTCATAATATTTTTCTTGTAACATAATATAATAACTTTTTTAAATTGCAAAGGTTTTTGGAAAAGGATAGTTTTACTAACAAAGAAATATGAAACTATCTTTGGCAAGAATTTGAAAGTAAAATGTAAACATAATAAATTTCAGCAAAAATGAAAAGCTTATGTTGTCTTCACTAGAGTATTCAATTTCCTTGGGGGAAGACCCAATTGACACATGCGTTATTCCATTTTGCCCTTTCTTGATTTTTTTGGCAAAACTATGCATTTTTGCAAATCTCTTTAGATAGCTTTGATAGATACATATTTTTGCAAATCTCTTTAGACAGCTTTGATAGATACATATTTTAAACCTTTGCAAAGTTTTTCATCTGTTGGTGCACATTGGCATGCTTAAAAAAATGCATTGTTCCTTGAAAACTTTTTTTGAAGCCCAACATATCACACTTGATTATAAGGTTGTAGTCATAGTGTTTAGGTTAGATCCACCATCCTTGACATAAGCAACATTTTTTTCCTCAATTCATAAGTGTCCAATAATTCTATTAAATTTTTGGCTAAAGTTTGTCCAGTAGTATTTATTGCTTCAAAAAGGCCCAGGGTAACATTGTGCTTTGGCTGCCAACTAGCCTTTAAAAAATTAATCACCTATGGAAAAATATCATGTCCACCTTTTGACATCAACAAATCAAAGCTTGTAATTGCAAAATGGCATTCTATTAAAGTTGGCAAAACATACAATTGTTTAGTTTTCATGAAAAAAAAAATTATGGAAGGAAAAACAAGTCTCGGACACAAATGCATATTAAATCATCTTAACCAAATATTTTTCACAAATGGCAAAACAAATGGATTTTGACAATTAGAAGTTCTAGATCCACTAAAAATATACCATTTGTAGTTGTACCATTAATTGTGTATTATATGATTAATCTTTTTTTTATTTTAGTTTTTGGATTTAAGGTTCATGCTTTGACTTGCAGAGGGTAGGAGGTTGGACACCAAATAACATTAAGGAAAGAAAATTAGCACCAACACAAAAAAAAACAACAACACCAATGTGAAAATAGTAGTAGGGCCATGTGAAAAGAACAACAAGACCATGCAAGAAAAGCACCACCACCAACATGGAAAGAGTAATTCCACCAATGTGAAAAGAATAACACCAATGCAAAAAAAATAGCACCATTGCGAAAAAAATGTTACTAGGTGAATGGCAAAAATTTAACAAGGTATGATGAAGATGGCTAAATAAATGGACAAGATTAAGACATTTCATGAATTTGATTTTCAAATTACTTTTGGAGGGAAAAACTTATGATGTAGTTATGAAATTTGATGAGTTTGCTTTCTTTTGACACACAAAAATGGACTTAGAAAGTCGTTGGAGATAAAAGAGAGACACAATACATAGTTTAGAGTTTTATTGGATTATGAACCACAAAATTTTATGTTTTCATTTCAAATTTTTACACTTTTCATTATAGATATTTCAAATGTTCAATTTTGAGTAAAAAGGACAATAAAATATTAATGAAAAAACAATGAACATACTTTAAAATTGTTGTGTTTTCTAAATTAATCATGGAATTCTAATAAAAAAAATTTCTAATCTAGGATAATTCAAAATCTAGGAAATAAAAGAATAATAATTGTTTTAAAAAATTGTGTGAGTGGAGACAATAGATTAATTATGTTATAAGTATTATTGGTAATATAAATTCAATTGTTTTAAGTAAGCAAAAAGTAATTTTGGGTAAAATCTACACCTACCACATAACAACAATGCAAAAAGAACAATAGTAAGGTGTTGACAAGGTGAAGTAGAGAAAAAAAGTAGTTTGCCCAAAATCCAATTAAAAAATGGAATAGTTTTTTATTTGGACACAAGAAAGTACATTCAACATATTTTCAAATATAAATATAAAACCACATGGCCTTGCATGTAGTTTATGGGAAGTTGAATAAAAAGTTTGAACAACTTTGGTATCATAAAAGTAGGTTGAAAATACATTTGAAATTAACTGGGTCAAAATGGTGTTCAACCCAACTTCATATTAAAAATTTGATATATTATGATCATAACAACCACAACAAACACAATTTGATAATAAATAATTATTTTTTAGGGTTCCACGAAGTTGAAATTTAAAAAATCAATATTTCATTCACATGTAACCCATTTTGTAAGGTTGGACATTTTGTGCAAATAGAAATAATTTTAAAATTTTATTTAATTATAGTTTCAAAATGGGAATTTTCAGTATTTTAAATATAAAATGAAAGATTATCATCATGTTAATTATTTTCCTATTTTATTTTTTAAACTTTTAATACATTAAAATTTTTTCATGTAATTTTTTTTGACAAAGAACAATGAGTTGTGATCTACTTACCTTGCTTGCACCTAACACCAATATGAAAGGAAAAACAACAACACCAACACAAGAAGAGTAGCACCAATAAACATCACATAAGAAAGTTGCAAAAAAATAAAACAACACATTTGTACTAAAAAACCTTAGGGTTTTTTTATAATTGGAATTTTAACCCTAACCTTAAACAACACCTTTGCTTCCCTAATTGATAGCTACTATTTACGAAACCCTAATTTGGCATAAGACTTTGTGAATTAGATGTAGGTTTTATGAAAGAACTTGTTTGGTTTCCTTAAAATAAAAAAATAAAAAAATGGAATTGGTTTTCATTCATGTGAAAATCTAAGGTTGGTTTTCATTCTAGACCTCACATGTAAAGGGTTAAAAATTGGGTTTAAATTGGGTGAACATTCAAAAACTACCCAACACTAATTTAGACATACAATCCAAAAGCTATTGAATATTGAATAATTTTGTCAAAGAAAATTAATAAAGTTGAAATTAAAAATTATTGAAAATTTGGGGTCCATTTTTGGTATTGTTGGAAAGTTCTTAAATGAGTATGATTTTATGAAGGCAACTTTCATTTTTCAATGAAAATGGGATTTTAGATTTTGGCTAAAGAAGGTGTGTTCAAGGGCACAAGCCATGATAACAGAATTTAAACATATGTAGATCATGAAGCACACAGTAATAACATTCTTACTTCTATTCCCTAAAAATGAGAGGAAAATTATGCTTACTTTTAGGTGTAAGATCTATCCTTTTTTCTAGGAAGAATATTCATGGATATATTTAGCAACATATTCATATGATCTATTGCGACCAAAAACAATGTCTAAATTTTTTGAAGTGTGAATGGGTTTGGATGGAGGCATTTTGGGGGATGGAAATGTAACCTAAAGTGATAAATAGGAAATGCATGTTTCAACAAAGTAACAAGGCTTTTTATGGATTTGGATGGGTGGAAGTAGTTAAGGCGAGAATGAATGGTGATTAGATGTGTTGATTATCTTTTTTGAATTAGACTTCTTTGAATTTGTGTGTTTTGTTTGTATGTAGGTGAATGTTTTATAGTGATGCAATGTGTTTGTATGTGGGATTCTTGGTGTGTTGTGCTTGAATGCAAAGTATGCACGGTGTTTTGACAATGGATGGTGGGCATCTTGGCTATTTTTTTGTTGTGACAATTTTTGAGTCTTGCAATGACAACGACATTTTTTTTCTAGGCTTAACATTTGTCTTTTGCAAATTATGGAGGAAATGACTTGTAGTTTTAAGGAGGAGAACAACATTGAATATAAAGGGGTGATGCATCATTGAAAAGAACAGTAAACTTGATTGAAGTTCATGGACTTTTTTGTTTTGAATTTTCTTGTGTCTATTGATGAGAAAAATGCTCATGGCAATATTCTTTATAACCTTGCTCTTGATATTTCCAAGACTTTTGTTGCATTGGGCATTTTAATTCAAAGAATGTAAAAGTAGATAATAAGTTGTTTTAGGTAAAGGCATATGTGGAAATGATGAAGATCACTAAAGGATTGTTTAGTTGATTTGGGATGGGTAGATCCTTTCAAGCTTGATGTGTTTGAGTGATAACTAGGGAAGTTGGGATACCTAGGAGACTTGGTGTGTGAGATTGATAGTGAATACCTATAGTTGTGAAAACTCTTAGTGAGATTTTGCTCATAAGTTGAAAATTCTACAATTACATTGAAGCAACACTAGAATTTCTAAGGGTTGTAACCAAAAAGTGGTAGGGTAATGTTTCATTTGTAAAGGCTACCAATCTAAGGTTGTTGTGGGAAATCTTTTTCAAGGGAGGTTGGGGATACATTTCAAAAGACTTCAATGGGGAAGACATGAAATTATTGGTGGGGTTGATGGAGTGTTTGTGTTACCATGATTCTACAAAAGTATGGCAACATTTTGTTAGCTACTATAAAATTACAATAAGTGATTATTTTCATGTTAAATTTAAGATTGTGTTTATTTGGGAGTTTTGTCACAATGTGGCCATGAGGAAGATCTAATAGCTCCAAAAAGAAAATTTGTAAAGACTTGATTTAAAACATGCCATTAGATTGTACATGGAAGTAGTTTTAATCTTCAATGATTAAAAGCTGTAATTAAATGATTATTGATTTAAAATTTGATGATTAAAATAAAGTACAACATTTTTTGTTTTTTTGCCTTGAATAAGTCATGTGAAAACTTTGAAATAGAAAAGGAAATGTCTTTGTCCTTGTTATTTGGGGTGACACTATAGTTTAATAAGTTTTGATCACATGTTTCAAAACAATTTTCAATTCTTTCTAGAAAAATAACTTTTCACCCCATTACTACTTACCTTTGTTTGATGATGATGAAAGGTGAAGTCAATTTAATAGTAACAATGTTCATCAACACTTTGAAAAAAAATTTACATCTTGTTACTAGTTATGATGTTTTGTTTTTTTTTGTTGGTAATAGTTTTCATTTGGTTTTTTTTTTCTCTTTTAATTTCCCTCAAGTTCAAGGCATAAATGGAAGGGTCTTTTGGGGGTCTACCAAATCTAAGGTGATTTATAATTTATTAGACAATTCTACAAAATCCACATGACCATTATGGAAATCTAAGAAAATCAATTAAATAATGGAACATGCAACATAAAAGTTATAACCCTTATTTTGTTGCCTATTTAGAAATCATGGCTTGCCATACCAAGCTCACCAAATTTCCTCTTAGTTACTTCACTAAGTGCAATGGCCTATACCAAGTTTGGGTAGTTTTCATTTTTTGTAAAGAACTGTTGGGTTCAATTTTTAAACAAAGTTTTAAGAATCACCAATTTTTGAACTTTTAAAAACTAAATCACCTTTGTTTTTTAATTGCTTTAGTAAAGAAGTGTTGGTTAGCATATTCCAAGACTAGATAATGTTTTTTAAAAAACTCAATCCTTTCACACTTGAGTGCTTGCGGTCCAATGATTAATATTGTCCTCCTTGAAGAGGATTTGAGATCAAATTTTATTTTGGGGGTTTAGACTCTAGATTTGTGTTGTGCAGTTCTTCCGTTTTTTAAACAAGATCCCAATTTTGACATTTTGAAATTTTTTTAATTGAAGCTTTGAGCTTGGTTTTTTAAATTTCTAAACCTTTTGGTTTCAACTTTGGCACATTTTAAAAATTCAAAAACCTTGAGTTGGCCTAGTTAAAAAATTGGGTCCAATTTCATGTACACACTACACATTCCCCAATGTTAAAGAAAGTGTATAGGTGTAAGGTAAGGCATTGCCTTAAGGAGCTTCACAAGTTTGAACTCTTGTGAGAATGAAAAAGGTGAAATCCCAAAGAAATGTATAGATATGGAGTTCCACAACTCATTAAAACTAGTATTTAAATATGAAGTTCAACCCATTTCAACTTGCCTACCTAAAGAATGTAACCTTGATTTCAAAAATGTATTTTCATAATTTTAATTTTGATTTTAGATCTAGCAAAAGGGTGCTAGATATGTTCTTGGTCACGAACTTGATCTTGAACCTTTGAATGTAACACTACAAATAGGTATATAGTTTTTGAAATATCTTAAGGCAAGGGTATATTAAGACCCATTTTTCCCATTAGGTTAGGTTTTGGGTATAAAACATTATAATTTTTGGTAGATGGGTATGGTGCAGGTAATCCTCATCATATACCCAAGGTCAAGGTAAGAAAAAGGGTATGTACTTTTAATTTATTTAATAAATAAATAAAAATGTTCACAATTTGGAATTAATAGTATTGTTTTCAAATACAATGGAATTTATTTTTTAGTTTATGCACCCGAATTGTTATTTTTTCAAATGTATATATTTTTGATGTGCGCTTCATTAGGGTATATTAATTTAAAAAAAGTAAGTTAAGGATAATATACCTTAACCATACTTGGTGGGCCTATTCAGATCAAAAATATACATGTAGAACCTTGGTCTTGACATGACTAGTAAGCATGCAATTAATAGTATAGTGCAACCTTTTTTTTTTACTAGTGAGATTTCACCCAAAAAAAATTGAAAATTGAAAAAAACTGAATTTGAAGGTTATTATTTACCAAAAGTGAAAGAAAAAATTGATTAAATAGTTAGATTCATATGCTTGGTTTTCAATATGTAACCAAAAATATAGTAGGATGATTAAAGATTTGTAAATTTATTTTTGATTTATAGCCAAATTTGATTAAGGGATGATTGCCATTTTTTGATATCTTCCTATTTTTATTGGGGGCAATAGGGGCAAATAATTCAAGTCCATTTCCATTCCAAGTTCACTTTTAAGTGTGGGTTCGTGACCTTCTACCTTTAGCTATTCAAATATGATTGCCATTTCTTCTACATCTTCTTATTTTTATTGGGGACAATAAAGGCTAATGTTTTAGGTCCACTTCCATTCCAAGTTCATTTTAGGTGTGGGTTTATGACCTTCTACCTTTAGTTGCTCAAATATGATTACCATTTTTTCTACATCTTCTTATTTTATTGGGTTGATAGGAGCCAACAATTCATGTCCACTTCCATTCCAAGCTCATTTAAAATAGGTTTGTGACCTTCTACCTTTAGTTGCTCAAATATGATTGCCATTTTTTCTACATATTCCTATTTTTATTGGGTCGATAGAGGCCAACAATTCATGTCCACTTCCCTTCCAAGCTCATTTTAAATAGGTTTGTGACCTTCTACCTTTAGTTTCAAATATGATTGCTATTTTTTCTACATCTTCCTATTTTTATTGGGTCGATAGAGGCCAACAATTCATGTCCACTTCCATTCCAAGCTTGTTTTAAATAGGTTTGTGACCTTCTACCTTTAGTTGTTCAAATATGATTGCCATTTTTTCTACATCTTCCTATTTTTATTGGTTCAATAGGGGCCAACAATTCATGTCCACTTCCATTCCAAGCTCATTTTAAATGGGTTTGTGACCTTTTACTTTAAGTTGTTCAAGTTTCCATCCCACCATTTGAACAACTATCAAAAAGAAGAACGAATCATCTTCAAGAAAACATCTTAATGAACATGCATGAACATTCATTTTCTAGCATGATTTTAAAGTTGTTTTCAAATTATCATCGCACCTCATTGAAATCTTATGTAAGGTTAGGTTTGAATGTTTGGCTTACTACTTGCCTAGTCATCCCATCTTTTAGGATGGTGTCATGGGCACCAAAAACTACAAGAACAGGAATTATGCCAAGGACATAACAAGGAAAAAAAATCAAAAGAAATGCAGGCCTAAGTCTAACCCAAGATTGGAAACACAAAAACACAATGCAAAAACATAATATATGCTAGCAAATGGTAAAAAAAACTTTATTTTGATAAAATATGAATACAAAGGTTATGATAAGAATATGTACTCAAAAGTGATGTTGAACAAATTAAAGGTAATGTGAGGTCTTATCCTTATTTATACCCCATTGGGGACTTAGTTTAAGGAAATTTTCATGGAAGTTTTTGTGTGTGCATCAATCAAGGAAACTTTTTGAAAAGCATGTTGACTAATAGTGAATTAAAAATCAACTAAAATTTAAATAAGGATTAACTCAAATTATACCCCATTGGAGACTTAGCTCCATGTGTGCACAAACCAAAGAAACTTCCCAAACTAATAATGAACGATGATGCAAGCGATTATATTAGTGCAAGCGATGATGCAAACAACTATGTTGGTGCAAGCGATCATGCAAATAACAGGTGATGGTGGTGTCCATGACAAATGGTTTTTAACATTTTTTTTTCATCACTATGCACCAAATTGGGTTTCTCCCATCCCATAGTTCATGGTTTTTATTGATGTATATGCGGCTAGGCCATAAATTTAATATGAATACACTTATTTTATTGTGCTCATGGGGGAAAATGCATTGCCACACATGACATAATTCGCAATTCTTTAGCTTTTAGTGTTAGAGATGTTAGGTTTCATGTTTTGCACAAGCAAACACATGTTCTTTCAACACCATCTTTTCACTCATCATAATGACAATTGGATATTGTGCTCATAGCAGATGGTACTCACATTTTGACATATGTAATTCGATTCATATGAATCTTGTTTTATGGGCCATTTCTTTTTGGGGAATGGTTGTGATAGTTGTAGCTTAAGCAAAAATTGTGTCATATCGCAATTGACACCCTAAAAATGATTTCATCCTTCTAGCGGTAAAGATATTTGGATGTTTACACCAATAGGTAAACAATTTTTTCATCGATGTGTCAATATGGCATTGCCATCAAAGGGTTCTAAAGGTCCTCTTCCTTTGATTATCTGTTCATTTTATAGGAAGGGGGGTGTCAATGGTTTTTTAGAAAGTTTAGGTCACCACTATCTTATGTTGCGTAGTTGTGGCAACACAAGAGGCGGGAGGCCACTTCTAAGCTTGATGTCCTTCCAAGTTTTTTCGCACATCTCTTTGCATGACTTGCTTGGTGTCAATGGTGATTGGGTTTAGGTCCTAGGTTTCCTGTTTTCTCCTATTAGGGCTCCCCATTGTGCGGTCTCCACTTTGGGGTGTGGTCCTTTGTTTGGACTTTGGTTCTTTCTTTTTTCTTCTCTTGTTCCCTTGCCGGGTGCTTTTGCTTTATTTATTTATTCCTATGGATGATTGCCACTTTGGCCACTAAGAAAAGGTTCCTAAATATATAAAAACGCTAGTACTAGCAGGTGCAACGCTTTTGCAGAGCAAGCTTTAAGGTTGTCAGATTTGGCAATCGAGCTGGAGCCATCGAGCATGAAGACGATCGAGCTCGATTCCACTTGTCCACTTGACCACTCCTTTACTCAATAGCAGCCGCATATTATGGCCGCCAGTTTCCTTACAAGAAGAGCTGGCTTGTGACCTCCTCTGCATTCAAACATTAATATTGCTCCGTAAGAAGAAGAAGAAAGAAGAAAGACAAAGAACAAGTCGCTGTAGTAAGTAAGTACTACGAGTTCCTCTTTGCAACGTTGGCGGCAGGCAGGCTGGGAATTGCTGTGCAGCTGTGAGTACGGTTGTTCAGTCTTAGCAATAGTGTCAGTACATGAATTCGCTGACTTCGTGCAACTCACGCGGCATGAATGTGTACAGCCCACTATTCACAGTATGGGTACGTAGCAGCTTGTGTAGTATCGAGTAGGATTGAACGTGAGAGAGAAAGAGAGAATCAGCTGGGTCCATGGCCTGGGTTGACTATAATTTCGTTCTTGTACTTCAAGAGCTTTTGGTGTGATTTCATTTCCGACTTTTACAATTGCTGCGGCTGATCTTGTAAGCTTTGTCACGGTACACGTCGGTGTTCGAGCCTGGTTGTTGCTTAGCTGATCCGGACATACGAGCTCCTGGAGTTGTTCCTCCGGTTGGGAGTGTGTACTTCAATACTCGCCGAGGCCTGCTGCTTTATACGGCTTGGGTGCCAGTCTCCTGTCAGAAAGAACAAGCGGAAACGTCAGCCCATCCGTTTCTCCATCGAGCTGGACAGTAGAGGTCCCTTAGAGGTCGACGTTCGATATGTATTTGCTTGTGCCTCAGAAGAGTTCGATCATGGATGGAGATATTCACGGATCAGGCGCGGCAAAGGTGGAGTCCCTTCATTCTTCTCTCCACAACAGCTCTAATCAACCCAACAACATTAGAGGAGCCGCGTTTCAACAAGACCCGGCAGGGAGGTCCGTTTCCCCGGAGCTTCTAATTCGCAGCAGCTTCGGAATGCAGGTAGGAGGAGGCAACTGGTCACAAACTGCGACGAACTCCAACAATGTCATGCATTTCGCAACGTCCATGGCCTCAACAAACATTCCCGTCTTCGGCAGCTGCCCAGCTCTGTTGCAGGCCAGGCAAGTTCCGCAAGCTGCTGGGTCGACGTTCAAGATCTTGCAGCCTGAAATCAGTGCCACGAGAGTGGGAGGCAACCTACATGGTCTCAACAACTGTGTGCCTTCTCCTCAGCTCATGAATGGTTCGACGTCATATGCAGCAGATGATCAGCCTCTCGGACCAAGGCTAATGACGAGAGGGAATAGTTGGAGCGCTCTGGATGTGCTAAACACGGCAATGGGTTCCGCGCTCAGTTCTTCCTCTCAGTGCTTGGCACGCAGCTTCTCATCAAGTCCGGGGTTTGGTGAGCCGCCAGCTGCGAAATTTTCCTCTTTGGGATTCAATGGAAATCTCTACTCGCAGACTCAGTATTCCCTGCCAAGCTCTGATGGAGTTGGCGGGATTAGATCGATCATGGGAGGCGACAACGATGGGACGACGATCTCCAGATCTTTCAGCTGTTCGAGACTTGCAAACCTTGCAGCCTCATCAAACATAACAGACGTGAGAATCTCCCAGTACAGCGCTCTGGCAGAATCGAAGAGTTCCTGTGAGATCGAGGCGACTACGATGGAGCAGGAGGCCCGGTCTAAGTCTGCCGCAATGCAGTACGACGATAAGAAGCTGCAAACTAGAAGAATTTCAGGAGACCCAATTACCTCAATGGTGAAAGCCTTTCAAGGAGCAACTGAAACTGGTGGTGGGCCTCGGCACAATACTACTGATGAACCTGATGGAAGTCTGGAACACTCATCCTGTGCTGAGCAAGCTCATGGTAGAACTCTTCAGAGACTTGATTGCATTGGGAAGCGGAAGCTATTACAGGCTGATGATGAAGAGGCGGACTGCAGGGAGCCAAGCATGGCTAACTCAGTCGCACCCTCAGCAAGAAGAGACAATGGCTCACAGGTACTCTTTCTTAGTACTGCGCTCAATTGATATTGAATTTTGCTGAGAAGTTGCAATCCATTGACGAAGCTTGTGTGCGTCAAAATGTGGCACAGCTTGCTGCTGCTGTTGGTCCTGCTGCGGACGGCGATGAGACAAAATTCGCAGTAAAGCGCAGGAGGAGCGGTGTCGAGATCATCACAAAGGAGGACGCGAAGTTTCAGAGTGTAGATCGAACCTTGAACAGCGAGACTTCCTATTCAGCTGGAGAATCATTGAGCTCCCTTGTGTTAATGAAGGAGAGGTGCACTGTTACAAAGCTTTCAGAACGGACCTCGCTTATGCAGCAAGACTACATTCATGTGCGTGCAAGAAGAGGAGAAGCCACCGACAGCCACAGCATAGCCGAAAGGGTAAAGAGACTTCGTGCTTCTTCCCTGCCTACTTCTTTCTATGAAATGTTTGGTGCTTTTGCAGCGGTATGCAGATCCAAGGTTCTCTTCTGAGTCATAAGGTCATCGAAGTAATATCGAGCCGCCACGCATTTTCTAGTTCGTTCAATGCGTCTTCATTGTGCTAAAAGATTCAGCCATCGCGGTCAAAGCTAAATTGCATCATCGGGAGAACTAAATTGAGTTCTTTCATCAATTTGCGTAATGTAATGTGTGTGATGCTCATATTGCTAACAGGTTCGTCGAGAAAAGATAAGCGAGCGCATGAAGTATCTTCAAGAGCTTGTGCCCGGTTGCAACAAGGTGAGGAATCATGCATCTCGTGTGCGTCTCTCGCTCTGCTATTGTCAGGAATGCCAGTTTTTTTTTTTTTTTTTGTCTCGACGTGCTTTCATGACAACGACGTTGTAGACGTAAACTGCTAAATCGCGTCTTCTCTCCTCTTCTTCAAGAAATTGCGAAGAGATCTTTCTAATCATGGCATCATTCAGAGGATTCGAGTGCTTTGGAGTATTCTCCGGGCTCTTCTTCAAGGTCTTGTGAAGAGATTTTCCTAATCACCCCGTGTAGACGTAAACTGCTTTCGAGTCTTTCTCCGCTCTTCTTCAAAATATTGCGAAGAGATTTTTCAAATCATCTTATGTAGACGGAAACTGCTTGGGAGTCTTCTCCCCTCTTCTTCAAGATATAGCGAAGACATTTTCCTAATCATCCTATGCAGACGTAAAGTGCTTTCGAGTCTTTCTCCCGTCTTCTTGATGAAATAGGGAAGAGATTTTCCTAATCGTCCCGTGTAGAGGGAAACTGAATTCGAGGCTTTCTCTCCTCTTCTTCAAGATATTGGAAAGATATTTGTCTACTCTTCGCGTGTAGACATGAAGTTCTGATTTCGAGACTTCAGGGTCCTCTTCTTCAAGAAATCGGAATCTTGAGATTCTCCCAAGGTTCATCGGACTCTTGATCATTCATCCTCTCGTCTGGACATTGTGCTATTCTTTGTGCAGGTCACAGGAAAGGCCGTGATGCTTGACGAGATCATCAATTACGTGCAATCTCTTCAGCTACAAGTCGAGGTACGGTCTATTCAAACCACTCTTGTTGCAGTTCCTCTTTAATATGGTCTTTTGCAAATTTCGCCTGTGCATTCTCAAGGAATCGCAAGTGCTAGAATAAATAACAACATTGCAGAGAAAAACACAAGATGCCCCATCTTGATTGAACACAACTAAGGTGTCGCCGTGAATCGGTGGTGTCAAGATTCAGTAACGAGTACGGTTTTGATTTTGATCTCTTCACAGTTCCTGTCCATGAAGCTAGCAGCTGTGAACCTGTCGAGATTGGACTTCGACGTTGACAAATCTCTCGCTAAAGAGGTATGAAAGGTCTCTCATGAGTGGAACAAGTCTCGAGCATTTCAGAAAGACAAGCCTGAAATGCTATTGAGAGGGGGAAAAAAACAGGAAACGCAGATGTTTCCACTGAAGCAAAATCGTGCTTAGGATCAACCTTGGAAGAGTTGGAAGAGTAGGGGAAGAGCTCTGGGACAACAGAGTACTGTTGTTCCCTTCTGTTTTTTATTGGCCAATCATAATGATTGGACCAGGTGGTTTGCTGTTTGTAGCCCACACCTTTTCCAATTCAAGTTATTCAGCATTAATGGGGCTTGGGAAATTGGAACTTTGGAAAACTGATAGCTCATGGATGTGAGATATCCCGGTGGCAGGGCAAATCCAGGGAGCCGCTGGAGATGCTCTAAGTGTGACATTTACCATCCATTGTCATCTTTTGTGCAACCTTTCTTAAGGGCAACATTTACTTACAGTTTATTCTTGGCGTTGCAGTTGTTGTGTGCCTCAATGGCACCATCAATGTTGCCGATGGGCCCTGACCCCATGGCTATGTCATATGGGCATCAACAACAGTTACTCCAGCAGCGCCAAGTTCACAATTTGCAGTCAGTTGGATTTTCAGACCTAGACCAGTTCAGAGCTCTGGACTCTGCTTTTGAAGCTAGCCTGCCAAGAACCATGACTACTGCAGTCTGTACACCATTGTCCTGTTTGGATGCTTTTGCAGATAATCTCTAACAGGTAAATGCAACAAGTCAAAAGCCCCCCACACTTGGTGGATGCACAATTCTTCTTTCTGTGGTGATGCTACAAGAATGCAAGAAATTGTCTGAAGTGGATTCATTTTTTAACTTTGTGTAGAGTGAACAGTCCACTTATCAAGTGCATGGGAAGGACAGCTACAGAGTGAGCTCCACATGGGATCTTTGCACGGCAGGCCAATTAGCTCCACAAGAACTACACTGTATGATTCTCTTCCATCATGACATACTCCTTCATGGACCAATTGATACATCCCTCAAATGTTGGATTTTTCACCAGTCTTGAGGATGCAGCAGTACTTTGTTTCATTAATCTTCAACAATCTTGAACACATTGTTTTGCTAGAGAAAGTTCTACAAAAGTCCACACTTCAACCATCTTGAACACATTGTTTCTCCTTGAGAAAGTTGTATACAAGTGCAGAGAGTATTGGCGGGTTCTACAAGACGCTATTCTTCATGTTCACAATTATAGACAACAGCATTGCTGGAAACAATGGACAAACTCAAAGGCTGACCTTAATTCAACTGCCTTCAGGAAGAGTTCGCACATGGGTGCTGCTCTGAAGGTACCATTTATATGCCAGTCGGGAATCGGCACTGAGATAACTTACAGAAGGCTCCAAAAAATCCTGGACAGCAAAATTCCTCCAGCAACAATGATCAATTCTCACAGGTGAGTTGTTGTTGGTGCCTGTAGCTTTGTGTCCTTAGAAAACTGTCTATTCATGTCTTCCAAGCTGCAGGGTTTTGAATTCACATCTAGTTAACAGGAGTTTATTCAACTCATCACAAGCCTAAGTATACGATTTGCTGATTAGCTTCTCATGAAGGCATTAGACATTGGACTCTTCCATGTATAGAAGGAAAGCTGATCAACTTTCAGGTGTCTAGGATAGCCCACCACCACCCATCACCACTGCTGCACTCTGCTGCAGCTTAGTGTTGAAAATTAGTCCTTCATTTTTACCACCTTGTGACCAGCACACAAATCAGTTTTTGAGCATGCACATGGAAAATTCAGGAATGTAGTATGTAGGCTACTGCTCCAGAAGACTTGGATTAGTTATTGGTTCTGTGAAAACATTTAATCCTCATTACAACTTTATCTGTTCTTCACTCAGGAACGGTATGTAGGCACTTTGAACTAACTCCTTCGCTCAAACAAGTGTTCGGTGCTTTGGAGAAACATGTCATTTATCAACCTCCTGGTATCCTCTCTTTCTCTTCACTGATTTGTGCAAAAGCCAGGGGGTTGTGCCACTGTATATCTTTCCACTTAGCATTTGAAGCTTCATAATGCTATGAAATCACCATCTTGCACAGTTCAGAACAAAGCAGGAACCAACAATAATGCAAAGCACAATCAGCCAAAGCATTGCAAGCTTGTGACTGTAAACTAGAACAAGCTTTTCAAACATCTAGAAATCATACCTTGAGGACGAGCGTTTGATTGCAAGAACAGGTTCTGTGCTCTCTCCCACACTCAGCTGATAAACGCAACTCCATCTGATGAAAAAGTCCTAAGATACGTATTTTCATGAATTACAGACAAAGTCTTTTCTCCATACTTACGATTCAAGTTCAATTCAAGTCCACCTGAATCAATGTGAGAGATGATTCCTGATGACTCAAATCTACAGATTTCAGATCTGACAAACAAAGCAGCAAGACAACACAGAACCACAGAAATGAGAAACAACAGCAACATGTAGCAATGTGAATTCCCAGCAGCAGCTGGAATGGGTGGAGTTCAGATATCATACATGTATCAACCCAACTTGTTCCAATTTGTTTTTGAGTGAGTTTCTGTCACAAATCTAGTAGTAACAAGTAGTCTAAGACTCAAAGCCAAAATAATAACTAGTGTAACAAAACCTAAATGCACTGCAGAGGACCAAGCACAACCTAAAAATGTGATGCAAAAGACTAAGCACGATGAAGAATGGAAAACAAAACAATGGAACAAGACTGGAGAACTAGAGAAGCATGATCTCAAAACAAACTCAGGTTTGAGAAACTCCTCCCCCACTATGAATTCAACGTCCCTTTAAGGTGCCAAAAGGCCAAAAGAAAAGAAATCTTCCTTTTTCCTGATGCGCACCTTGGGTTCAACTTAATAGGAACTTTGAGTCTATTAACCAGTCTCTTCTGAAGACTAAAATTAAGGTTGCTGTTTGAGCCATGAAGAACCGTTTTAGTGATTATGAGCTACAAAAAGGTGTTTGAAACCCTGCAAAAAGACAGACTATTTGACTTCTGCAAATTTGGATGAGTCCAGAATATTGGAATCCCATATGAGGCATGCAAAACATGCTACATAATTGACATCTTCTGACCAAGTTTTCATAGACTCTGAGTCCTGAGTTTCCCATATTTTGCAGGGTGAGATACATCTATATCTGTGGTAGGCTTTGAATGCTGAAACCCACTATACTTTTTCTGTTACTATGGCAAACAATCTCAATCTAGTTAGGTATATGATAGCTGTTGCAAGTGGATACATGGGGCAATGGCTGCTCTGGCCTTCTTCGCATGTCTGAACAAAAATATGACCCTTTGTCCCAATTCTTCAAATATGGTGGTGCTTCACAGCAAGTACCCTTTGTCTTGAATATGGGTGCTAATCCATGGCAAGTATTTAGAAGATTGGAAGGGCCATCAGCATGTCCCATACCAGCTTCACTTTGCCAGTTATCCATTGGGATGCTGGTATTTTGCTGGCAATCAAGCTTAGAAACCTTGCCATTGCTATTGTTGCCATCTTCACAAACACCATAAAATCCCACATGTAGCAATTTGCTTTCTGTCAGTAACACCACAAACTGCAAAAACCCTCCCGAACAAGAGGTCTACTTGAGTGTGTCTCTTTGAGAGGCCTCAAGCTGCATACTCTCTTCTTTGAGACCTAAACAACCTCACTGATTGAGATAGATGGGTAAGTTTGTCAAGTGATATAGATGGGTAATTCTCTAACTTCAAAATGAAAACCCTAAAGGTTTTTTTTGAGAGATTCTCGAAAAGAAAGCAGAACAAAGTAGGGTACACAGTTTGAGAACAAATTTTTGTACTTACCACTTTCCATTGGCGCTCGAAAAAAGCATGAAGCTCTTCCCAGAGCTTGCCCTTCAATTGCGCGAGTTTCTGCAAGTCGGTCGGATCCGCAAGCACCAAACCGGCGATGGGTTTTCGCAGATTGTAAGCTAACCAAGCGACGGTCAATGGGTCCATGGCATTGGAAGCTTGCATCAATCTTTTGAGTTTGGGCGGATGTGCAGAGAAAGCATGTACGACAGCTTCACAAATGCGCACCCACCCAAAGAAAGAGAATGCAAAAACCAAGTAGTTGATGTCTCTCTCGATGCGCACCAGCTGCGCATGTTGCATAGTCATCTCTGTCGCTGTCCACTGATGCAATGCCGTCATTCCGTCCTTGTTCTCGTACATGGAAGTTCCGAATGCCAGTAGCTCAGGATGCTCATCGTCAGAAGATTTCTTCCCCATTCGCAAAACACCACTCACACTGTCCACCACGAATTTCTTCCCGCCTTCTCCTAGCTTAAACACCAGCTTCTTCAGCGTCTTGAAGGAGTAGAGGGAGTTGCTTATTTCTCGCACCTCCGTATCCTCCCCCCTGAGCAAAACTTCAGTCACTTCTATGTCCTGGACTGAATTTAGACCTTCTTCTACCGCTTCTTCTTCTGCTGCTCCGGAAAAACTCTCAGCTGCTGTGTTCTTCAGTGCAAACAACACTGCGCTTCTTTCAGTTGTAATAGATGGTTCAAGGCTTGTCCATCTCCTTCTTCCTGAGGTTCTTCTGTAGCTCCTGCATCCTGACGTTTGCTTGCTCAATGGTAAACTGTTATAACTTCGGTTTAGTCCTAGACTCGAGAAGGAGAGGGAGACTTCAGCAGTGCTGGAGCTTAAGCTATTGACCTTGCAGTGTAACGTGCCGCCATTGCAACCTGCTACAATCAGCCTTGTCTGCCCTACTACTGCACCTACATTGAACTCCATCTTTCTAACACCGTTTGTTGTTCTGAAATCTTTCAGAGCTTCTCAACAACAGCAAAGAGGACACTTGAGAGGTGCAGCTCCCAAATTCCAAAAGATTACTAAGTCTCTACCAAAGAAGCCATCTGCATCCATCACAGAGCTAGACAACCCTCAAATCTCTGCCATGATACCGAGTCTCCCCAGCTGCTTACGGAAGAAATTTCCCCTGCATGTTCAAACAACGAGCCTGCAGAATTTCTTTTGATGATTCACATCCAAAGCATCCTCATCACCCATTTGAGCTCAAAATCCATCTTCACATTCAGAGACTCAGCAATTCGACCTCAAATTCCATCTCCAAATATCAAGCTCAAATCACCCGCCCTCTCGAGATGGTAAACAAAACACACAGCAGCAAGTCTAATCAAGACCTAATATCCATTGATTTTGTCAATCTCTCTCTCTCTCTCTCTCGACAATCCGCCTCAAAATTAATGTTTCTTCAACAAACCCAAGTTCCAAATTTTGGCAAAATTCTTCTTTTCGACAAAACCACTTCCAACTTTTTTTCTTTTTGTTTTTTTTTCCCCCGATTGTGCATGCGTATGCACCTTGCCTGCTGCCACCCACAGAACCAACCGAGACGAAGAAGAAGACGACGACCACCGTCTCAGCCAGTCAACTTAGGCCTTTGCCTTCCACGTGTCAATGGAGCATGGTTTCTCGACAAGTCTTTTGACACGTGTCGTGGGGAAGTGAGGTTGTTCCACGTGGCATCATGGCCAGCTTATATGTAGTAAAAAAAAGGTATCCACCAGCTTCTGGGATTTTTTTTTGGTGACTAATAGTTTTCGCCAATTTGTGAAGAATGTTGTTGAAAAAAGAATATTCTATGGCAAATTTCCTGTTTTCACAGATAAAAAGGTCGCCAGAAAAAAAATAAAAATTCATAAAATCGCTTTAAATCGCCACAATTGCCTACAATTATGATGACAGCCCCTGAGGGTGCTTCAGAGTTTCTTCTAAAAAACATTGAGCCCAACTTCTTAACATTCAAGTAATTAAATTCTGAATACCATTAAAATCTTCAAAATGTGGAGCTAAGTTTGGATGGTTGGAACCAGTGGTTTTTTTTTCTTGCAAATTTTGACAAAGAAATTAGGAAAAAAATTTAAGAATTTTCTTTTAAAAGTGTAAATTCAGCAAGTTTTGGTAATTTTTAGGAAGCATAGATATTCATTCATCCCCTGAAATGTGAGTCTTTTTTGGTGGTGGAAATACACATTATCCATTC
>Ga0116228_10001103_pt1 | contig 22062 bp, 15 predicted proteins | sample S1TSphfallax_2_FD_89694 | JGI IMG/M metagenome (GOLD analysis project Ga0116228, IMG submission 89694) | Host-associated microbial communities from peat moss isolated from Minnesota, USA - S1T2_Fc - Sphagnum fallax MG | ecosystem: Host-associated > Plants > Peat moss > Unclassified | place...
CCTACCTAGGCACCACATGTTAACATCTTATTAGCCATAAATTAAATGATTTAGATTTCATTAATTAATATTTAAAATTTTAAAAATAGGTGGGCCTTGATTGCCACGTGTCACCATATAATTAGTGTTAAAATATTGAACACGTGTCAAATGGTCAATGAACGTTCCATGGTGTGCCACGTGTCATCATCCTAGTGGAAAAAAATTTAATGATGAAGATTAATCCCAATGAATTTTTTATTTTGAAAACACAAAAAATTTAAATAATGACATGTGTCCACAAGCTAGTTGTCTAATTTTGAAACATGTTTCATATTTTGATTAGTTGTATGTAGTTGTAAGGAAAGTTGCACATAAGGTGCAACTACATTGGATTGGTATGTATGTATGAACATGTATACTAACACCGTATATACATGTTGCATACGTAATGTCGCATGCAAATGCATGTCCTATGCAACTTGTCTTATGTAACTACACAAATTTGTAGTTGCATGTGTCGCATGCAACTGAATTTTAGTTGCATGCGATAGTTGCAAAACCCAAAATTTCTAGTAGTGGATGTTCATGGTAGAAGTCACACAAATAAACAACAAAGTAGGTTTTACAATTTTTAGCTTTGGAAGCAAGTCTAATTACCTTTGATTTGAACTTTCCAAGTACCACATATAATTAAAGCACCTTAAAAATGAACAAATGAAAATTTGGTAGATGTTGTTGATCTAGAAGGGAGAGGGTAGGGTTGTAGTGAAAGAGCAATGTTGAATCATCTTATGATAAAATTGCATTAGGTTGACCTTGACATGTGTTGGTGGGCCATAATAGCTCAGGCTTTGACCTTAATATCTTCCTCCACATTTGCAAATTATAAATCCATTTGTCATTATGGAAGTCATGCATAGTTTGTGTGTATAATCTAGAATCAAGATTTGGTGAATTATTATTATAAGAATCCTTATTTTAATTATTGTTTTTTCAAATAAGGGGAATTATTCTAAACTTTGATTTACCCATATTTTTGGTTAATTGTTATATATTATCTACACCCACCATGGGGAAATGGTGAAGTCAGTTGGTGGTCATGGAAACTCCTCACTATAATTAATCATGATGCACATGATGGCCTAACAATTTGTGAGAGATTTTCAAAATTGTTGCCTTCAAATTATTATTCTGGAGATATTTGTGCAACTTGGAATATATATTAGACTAAATGAACTTTAAACCATAAACCTAAGGCCATTTTTGTAGGTTTAAATATATTTTTTTGGTGCAAGGTTGTAGAGTAGCAAATGAAACATGTGCTCGAAAGTAGGGATGTTGAACTACTCACAAATGCCCTACCTCAACAGAGGTGGTGCAACTTTTGGTGTTGGTGTTGACATTATGCAAGCTTGCATTGTTGGCCACCTTTTAAAAAAAAACATATGACCTATCTTGGAACCAATATGTCCACTCTCCTTAACACATATGCTATGAGCCATCTCAAAATGAATGAAAAATTATTCTTTAGATTGGAATTTGGATTGTAATCCATTTTGATTTTTAATATTAAACCAAATTAAATTTTTAAAAACAAAATGCATGGCTAGGACTGGGACTATTGTTCCATTTCAATTGGTGTTATTGACTTGACATCTAACCAACATCAATGGTAACTTGAGTAGGACCTTTAAGAGAGGTCTATCATACCAATTGATGCATTAAAGATTCATTACATGCTATCACTACTTGGCAATTACGTTGACAAAAATTACCCAATTAATTAGTAGTGACATTAGTTAATATTATTTACTTAATGATTTAAGTTACCATGATTATCATTATTTCTAGGTTTTATTGGGTTGAAATTCAAGAATTTGGCTATGTGGGTGGTGATAGGGAGTAAAAACATAGAGAGGAGTATTTTTAACTTCATGAGCTAATTCACATTTGTAAATTTTGTGAGGAGGAAAATCAAATAAACAATTGCAATATAACAATGTGGTTGGATGGGGGAATGAAGGGTGAAGAGGGTAAACCGTTTGAAGTTGTTCCAAGTAATGCAACTAACAAGCAGTGAAAAAAAACAACTCCTCATTACAATTCAAGATCTCAAGTTTCAATGATCCAACACTTCAAGTGAGTTGGGAGAAGCTAGTATATATGGGATTGATGTTCATCTTAATGTGTTGCCATTGATTTAACAATTGACCAACATGATGAAGATTTATATCTTCTTGGGATATTGTCGCAACCCTAACCTTAGGCTCGTAATTAAGGCAAGGGCTTGCGAAGGTGTGGGTCAAAAGGGAGGCTTGGGAATCACATTTCATGCTCCCGGGAGTGCAAGAAAGTGTGAGGGTCATGAATAGATCACCCAAGTTTGGGTCCATAAATAATGACAATTGCCCCAGGAAGATTTGCTTTCGCTACGGTTCTGGTGGGTCCCCTTAGCCAGGCCACTACCTATAAGTCGCCAGTTCATTCTTCAATAGGCACATGGTCAGAGATCCGATTCTCCTCCCACTACTTAGGAGCTTACAGTTTCATGTTATATTTCACTTCCCAATGGGGGTTTTTTTCACCTTTCCTTCACGATACTACTTCACTATTGGTCACCTAGGAATATTTAGCATTACAAGGTGGTCCTTGCTGATTCACGCAAGATTCCATGTGCCCCATGTTATTCGGGTTAGAATGTAAGCTAATGATGCTTTCAACTATTAGATTTTCACCATTTGGGGTGTGAGACTCAACCACTTTGCTTAGCAACACAACACTTATGTTGCTCTCCCACAACCCTGTTTTCACGGTTTAAACTACTTCCATTTTTCTTGCCGTTATTATAAGAATCGCTTTTGCTTTCTTTTCCTCTAGTTACTAAGATGTTTCAGTTCGCCAGGTTGTCTCTTACATGCCTATGAATTCAACAACAATTCAAAAGGTTAACCCATTCGGGAATTTCTAGATCTAAGCTTATTTTTAGCTCCTCGAAGCATTTCGTTGCTTGCTACGCCCTTCCTTGTCTCTGGGTGCCTAGGTATCCACCATAAGCCCTTTCTCGTTTGAACCTTTAAGTGAGCTCCCACTTTGGGAGTTAGAGTCCTGGTGGACTCCCAAATTTTCAGAGAGCAATTTCAAGGGTCAAAACCCATTAGATTGAAGAGTTCCTTATATCATTGGAAATATTTTGGAACTTAGATGTCTAAAATGGGCTTACATGACCCATTTCAAAACTTAACACACAAGTTATAGCCAAAAGAAGGGCTAGGAGTCAAATTGGCAATTTGACTTTCGACCACTAAAAGTTAGGAATCACCCAGATTTCCTTGCATGCAGGTGGCGTGCAACATACCATTGGAAAGATCTTGACAAAGGCTACAACTTTGCTTTAAACCTCATCTCAATCAAAGGTTTGCACGCAAAGTTATGGGCCCCCAAAATTCATAAGAGTCCCAACTGTGAGAATTTCGGGACTCCCACTTGGGAATCCCGAGACAAAATGACATTTGGGTGCTAGTCCGGTGACCAGGCACAAAGTATATTATAAGGGGGGAAGGTAGTGGCTTCCCCCAAGTCCAGGCCATGGTGAGTTTTGTGAGTCCGAGTTTGCCCGTGGCTCATCCTAGCACCAAAAGTGTTCTAGTTATGCACAAATCAACTTGTTGTTTGGTTTTGTGGAGGTCTGTATTAATTGCTTATCATTTTTCCTAGGTCAATCTTGGAGTTCTAGCATGCCCTTCTACCCCCAAAGTGCTGTGAGCCAATGAACGTGACCCAACTTCTTACTTTTTCATTGTTTTCACCTTAGATTCACATTTGAGTCTATCAAAGAGCTTGGGAGTGCATTAGATATTGTCATCAATAATTGGGGTCATTACAAGAGTAACGTATGTTTTGCAATTATGGACTAATGTAATGATCTAAATGTATCCCAACCTTTCCAGATTCAAGTGAGACACTTAATTTTTTCATGAAGTCTTTATATTTCCTACATTTATCAATGTTTTAAGATTTGCATTATTGTTTTGAAAAACAAAAATGAAAAAAATAGTTTTTAATTTCAATGTAACATGTTATGTCATAATATGACAAAGGGAAAACTTCTTTGTTGGGGTAGGTTTTGAAGGGATTAATATAGGAGGAAGCAAGAAGGTTGGTCAAAAAATGTTTCAAACATTTTAAAGTACCACCAATTATGCATTAGACAATAGGGTACATGAGTTTTGTTTTACAACATGTACAAATATTTGAATTTCAGATTTTTTTTTTCTACTATAAGTTAATCTAAAGCTCATAATTTCATAGGTATTAGACTTGTATCATTTGATAATGGATCATGTTAGTGCTTTTATTAGTTAGGTTATTCATATTTAGATTTGTGGCAAACACACTAAAATAAATTACCCATATGACCCATTCACATCTTGTATGGCATTCCCATTCACATTTTTTTGTTGTGGTTTATGGTCATTTAGATGATGTGCAGGGGTGGACAAGAGGTCTAACAAAATACAATGGACCTTGTGCAAAACAATTTCAATATGGAGGTCATTACAATTTCTTATTGGTTATTTTGAATAGAAATTAAGAAATGTTCCTTTATGGACCAATTAGCATTTGAATAAAATATTTTTTTTGCTTCTTCTTTCACTATGGGGCATAAAATTTGGATTGAACATCATTTATGTTCCAAATGTATATTTAAGAGTTTTAAAATTTTCAAAGTGTTTAATGTGATTGCATTATTTCTTTTGGAGTAACCATCTACATACTTGCATATTTGCTTGATATGTATGGATATACCCACATTGTATAGGGTCATGTCATGATAGACTTCAAGTCTACAACCGACATTATGGACTTGAAGTGTACATACTATATGTAGTAGAGATGACATATTAATAAACTCTGGTATTGATATGTATACTTGTAATACATGGAAATATGTAATGTGAATGGGCCACATACATCATGGAGTACATGAAGTGTACAACATATATAATGGAGATCATATATATTATATTGTTAAGTACATACTTGTACATTTCTTATACATATAAACACATAATGGACAAGATCAAATCCATCATGTGTAATGGAAATGCCAATCATACTTTTCTACTGAAAATGTTAAATGTTTCAAGATTCATTGATGAGGTTTGTCTTTAGTATTCACTTTTGTAAATATGTATTATATTTAGTTAGAAAATAAGTGCATGTTTTAGCTTTATAGATCACATAGTAGGCATGTTATCCAAACATGAATAACTAGTTAGTTATTATAATGTCCCATGTAATATTGTAGGTTCATGACTTCTCACTATAATTGATCATGATGCAAATTGTTGATGATTGTTTCGTTCTCTTGACACCTTGCTTTGGTTTTGATGTGCCATCTTTCCCTCCTCTTCTACATTGTGCATGCTCATTGCCTACAATATAAGGGTGAAAGCACAATCAAATAGACACTCCACAATCCTTGTCTATGAAAATGAAAAGTAGCCATAAAAGATGTCTTAGTGTATTGAACTTTAAAATATTATTTATCCCAATTATTAATATGAACATGTTGATTATTTTTATGCAAATGACATCAAAAAAATCAATTGTTTAGTATGCATTTAAATAGGATTTTCAAAACTACAAGTTTTTTTTTTTTTTTTTAAAAACTTTGTGAGCATGCATTTTTTCAAAAGTAGGCCTCAAGTAGAAGACATATTTGACAAATTTTTACTTTCTTGTATTTGCTACACTAAATTGAATTTATGTGCTTTCAACTTCTAAAGTATGAATAATTATTTTTCAAGTTTCAAACGTAAAAGTATTTTTGAACAACATATGGTCAATTTGTTTCAAAAATACTTTTCACCTACTTTTATTATCCTAGAGTTTTTCAAACTTTATATTCAAGAAATTATAAACTCATTCTTGAATAGCCAATAGTTTAATATTGATTGACAATGTTTTGACTTTGCTTTCTTCCATTTATGTGTAAGAATATGATTGCATGAAGTATAACTACTTTTGTGTTTAATTGATTGTGCTTTCACCCATAAAGGAACAAACATGATGGAATATATAAAACATTGTTAGGTTTCTCCAAGTTCTTTTACTCTACAAAGTGCTTGATGAAATGCTTTTAGTATGTTCCACCTAATCAATCACTCAAGCATACAACTAGAAATACTTGGCAAATAGGAAAGAAATGCTTGTGTGAAAACATTTTTGTAGCAAAAAGACATTGAAAAGGTTATAGAGTCATGCCTTTGATATAAATTTGTTAAGTAGATTTTGAAGTAGTTGTTTTTCTTCACCTTTACCATCTATGATAGGTCAAACTACACACCACCACACATCCACTATAATTAATTAGTAGTTTAGTACATCCTCTATTTGGATCAAAATGACCTTGAGTAGTGGTTATTAGAAAATGCAATAAATGGTCCAAAGAAAACACCAAATGCACTACAAAAGAACCCAACAAAACATGCATGCATGAATCTCACCTTCTATCAAACTTGCCAATACTAGTAGTAGTAGTATTGACTAGCTTAGCTACCTGCCCAACAACCTTGTTTAAAGGACTATTTGGTCCATGCTGTGGGAACTGTAAAGGCATCCAAATGTAAGGTATTGTTGCAGTAGATGGGCTCTATTAGTTCCTCGTGTTTTGTAAATGAAACTCCTTAGGATCTTGGGAAAAACACAGTGTGGATTCTTTGATTCATAAAACACTACAACAAAAGGTGTCCATGTACACCAAATGATTTCATTGGATTTTGAGTGAATTCACTGGTTGGAGTGAATGGGGACTACTGAAGAACTAGTGAATTTGTTGGTTTAGTGAACAAGGACTAATGAACTACACCCACATTTTGTAGTAATGAAAGATCTTTGTCGAGGTCCTTCATATCATTATATCCAAGAATGTACAAAAGAAAGAATAAAATAACTAATGAATGCAAAGGCTATAATGTGTTTCTAAATTCACTTGCTACATGAAAAAAGATACATGGGTAAAGCACCTTTGCCACCAATTATGAAAAAATCCTTTTTATATTCTCCAATTGATTTTTATCTTGCTTGGTTATTCAATCTTTCTTATCAACTTTCAACTTAAAAAATGGATCCACCCTAGGCTTTGAAAAAAAAAAATCAACAAAACAAACTCAGCAACAATGTTTGATGTAACTATGAAAATATCAACATCCAACTAATGCTAAGAACAAGAAAGAAAAACAACCAACAAGTTGGTTTCCACTTCACATAACAACTCATTGAGACAAACACATGTGACTATCTAAAGCCAAAACACATATAATCAATCCTACCTACATGTCACATATCCATCATACCCAGTGTCTTTCATAAGATTGCATGCTACCAGTGACCAAAATTGGATACCGAAAAACAAATAGTCTATTGCTTCAAAAGCAGGTGCTATGTCTCCCTACCATGTGTAGTAGGGTTAGGCAATTTGTTGAAGAAAACCAATCTACTATCATACCTTGAAACAAAATTGAAGCTCTACAAAAATCATGAATGTTTCAAGGTAGTTGCCCATGAGAAATTGAAGTGGAGAAATCATGAAATCTAGACAAAATAGGAAAAGCCATAACATGGTCATAAACAAGAGTGATCCTTCAATACAAAAAACCCTATTTCAAGCTATCTAGATACATAACATCTTTTACATCCACAAGTGTAATTGAATTCCAAAAATTGTAGCTTGATCTTTTCTTTAAATTGTTGGAAGGATATGGCAACCTGTAATAAATTACATGTGGTTATATTAGAGATCTTACAAACTAGACAATATTAAGAATAGGTTTACATTATGCAACATTATAGCTACATTCAAATTTTTTTAAAAACACTTGAAATTATCAACTTGAGCATTTTCCAAGTTTGATTGGATAACTTTTAGTGTTTTTTTTTAGAGTTGATAAACTGGTTCATCTCCTTTCACTCTATGATAGCCATGTAGCATAGAAAACTATGCTAGGACTAAATTAGCACTAATGTAAACCACTTATGAATTTACCAAATACACATAGCAATTATCACCATGGCCCCAATTCTAGTAGGAGGTACCAACCACAACATAATCATCAACTTCAAATGAACATCCCCATGCATAGGTGAATGCCTTTCTTATAACATGTTTTATCCGCTAGCATTGCAAAATGTAGAAGTCCACATCTTCTTGATTGCCTTCTTCAACTATAATAGCAAAATTGTCCCCAATATGTATGAGGTCTCCCATCTTTTATCCATCTTCTAGGCCTTCCTAACCCGATTCTTCATCTTCCTCCATGTTGGCTCACACAAATTATGTCTTTAAGGCAAATCTTAACAAGCCTTCAATTAAGAACATGGCTTTGATTTAGATAATGTTGCCAATCCCTTTCAAAACAAAATGCACAAAAACGTGCAAGAGGCCTTACTGCAAGCCTCATTGGGTAAGAGACAACAAAAGCATAAATAAAATGAAATTTACTAAAGCCAAGAATGTTATCACAAGCATAAAATTTTCTTCTATCAATTTGTTCAAACCTAATATTCCAAAAGAACCTAGATATTGTTCCTTGAGAGTTTCATAAGATGAAGGCACATGAGAAAACATTGTGTCAGTAAGGAATTGTACATTGTCTTCAACGTTTTGTAGCCTTTTTTTAGGGTTGTGAATCTGATCATTCCTTAAAGCCCACTTCACCACAACCTTGCTCCATCCCATTCCCCTTTTCCATGCCTTGTCCCAAAGAAACTCCAAGTCACACTACACCCATTAAGAAGACCAAGGTATCGAACAACAAAGTACAATGCTCAACACCCTTTAAACTACCTAGCACACCCATCACTCCACACCCAATGGTGTGTTGGTTTGATTCCACAAGATGACAACCAATCCCAATGCATCATCAAACACTGTTGCACAAACAAGGTGTCATGTTCCTTGTCATCTGAAACATAAAAGTGCATTTCCTTGATGATTTTTTTTGTCATTATCCCTTTTTCCAATAGTCTAGTCTATTCGAAAAATGATGTGAACTAGGATGGTAACCTTGAAATGAATGCCAATGCATGGACTAAATTTCATTTTGCATTTCAAAACTATAATTGTCTACAAAATCAATAGGGGACAAGATTGTGTTTGTAGGCAAACTATCCATACTCAACCTAAACTGCACATCTTCCCACCTTGCAATGAAATTGTTGGTCACAAACGTTTGTAGGTTTGATCGTAAGTAGTCAATGAATGTAAAAGTTGAAGTCTCCTTGAAACATTTTTTAATTTGCTTCTTAGGTGTTCCATCTTCACCTACCCCAACGAGTTTTTGTTGAAAACATCTCCATGAAACTAATTAGTCACTAGTAGGCAAAGTTTCGTTAGGGTAGACATGTAAGGTACTTGCTCCACATTCATGAAAATCCCCCATTAGGCATTCTAGCTTATGCCATTCTTGCAATTTTGGTTTGGGATAAAAACAATCTTCCCACAACATAGTGACCCCATAATATATCTTATCATGGGCTTAGCAATGTGAGTTAGAATTAGACCCTTTGCAAACATCACAATCACATCCGTAAACATTAGCAACATGAGAACCCTTTTAAACATTTTTCATGCTATTTATCCCATGCTTCAACAAATCCAACTCCACATGATATTTACAACAACAAACATTATGCTCCTTGTAAGGTCTGACAAAATAAGGTTTTAGAGCTTCAAAACCTCGTTGTCCAATTTCTAATTTTGGATGGGTAGCTTTGAAACGTAGGAAGAAAGTTGTCTATAAACAATTATGCACAAATTAAAGGTCCATTGAAAAATCAAGTAGTATAATTCATTTTTTGAAATGAATGTAGATTGACATACTTATAAATCCTTGTTATAATAAAATTGTTTGAACTAGATATTAGTTCACTTGGCTTTGAAGTAGAAAATAAGTGGCATGTTTTTCATATTGCTTAGGTCCAATGTGTTTGTGGGCAACATCCTTTTTACTGGGATTGACCCATTTTTAGAAGTCCACCACAAACAAACAAGTTACTCTTAGTTTCTTCCTCAAATCCATCAAGCAATTTTTTCCTTTGAAAAAAGGCCCATGGAGACACTCCAAGAATTTGAACAAATTGACGCCACTCCCTGGCACGATGAAGGTTACTTCTTTTGGTACCAAGAAATTTTGAAATTCCACCCACATTTGAATCATGTGTGCTTATAGTTGTATCCAAAAAATTGTTTAAAGTACACCTCTTGACTTGACATAGTTCATCTTTGAAATTTGAATGAAAACTAATTGTGTTTTTGCATCATGAGGCTTTGGATAGTATTCTGGTAAAAATGTTGCAATTGTTTTGTGTTGCAACACTTTCACCAATACAACTTGCTTATTATCATGACCTACAATTTGTCCAAACTCCTTTGCAAACAAATTAACAATTTTCAAAGTAAGCCTATTAACATTCATAGGGTTTAACTCTTCATGTGGGTTAAATTCACAAGTATTGTATAGGTCTTCTTGAGTCCTTTCATTGATTTGTTTTAGTCTTGTTTTTCGATCTTATTGGCAAACTCTAACAACTTCCCTAGCATTGGCCAGATTAGTAGTTTCTGCTTTCGCTAACTCAGCAGCTCTTGTAGCTACTATAACTACTTGCTGGGCCTTATGATGGTTGTGCTTGTTCTTAGAATTTCCCATTCTAACAAGTAACTAATCCTACCAACATCATATCAAAGGTCAAAATGTGATCAACAAAACATGCTAATCATAACCTTTGGCAAAAAAAAATTGTTTCTCATCCCTAAAATTGCAAATGCAAACCTAATAGGCACATAAAATTGGTGTAGACATATTAACATTTACTATTTTGTTCCATTGCATGAAATTACAAATAAAGTAAATTTCATCTCTAAGTTTGAAAAATGCCTAGTGTATAATTATACACATCTTAGTAAACTCAAACAAATGTTGTGTTGAAGGTTCATATAACAAACAACTACCCACTTCATTTGTAACAATTCATTAGTTTGTTCACAAAGTTTGCAAACATTTGGTGATGTGGTTAAGCAATAAATGGCCATGATGAATTACCTTCTACCTATAAACAATCAAAAGCTTTTGCTTCTACCAATTTTGTAACATGTACTATAGTTGCATTCTAGTTTTGAACAAATCATTTTTCATGTTTGATCCCTATAATTACATATACATAAACATTAGTAAATAGTTAAGTGGCTTGGGTACACAATCCATAACATCAACAAATAATAACATATACTTTGAATCTAAACAGACCATTTTACAATACATAAGACCATTCATTTAAAGTACAAAGATTATATTGAAATGTACATGCATAATATAAAAACATGCAAAATGTATAAGGTCATATACCAAGTGTATTTCAACTACACAAATTTTTAATTGGAGATAACATTATCATACTTCAATTATAGACATGTATATTTATAATACATAGACATACATAATGGACTTCAAGTGCATGGATTATCTAATGGAGATGGTCTACATATGTATTTGTAATACATGGACATACAAAACATTTACTAGGTTATATACATAATGGACTTCAAGTGTACAGACTAGATTTAACGGAAATGGTCCATATTATACTTTCAAGTACAAACACTATGTTTGTAATACATGAACATATATAACGTGTACATGGTCATCTACATACACTACAACAAAAAGGTGTCCCATGTACACTAAGTGATTTCACTGGATTTTGAGTGAATTGATTGGTTTAGTGAACAAGGACTAGTGAACTACACCCACATTTTGTAGTAGTGATAATGAACTTCAACTATAATTATTATATAATGAATATGACATACAACACTTTCAAGTCCATACATGTATATTTGTAATACTTGGGCATACATATTTTTTGACAACACAAGATATTTTTAATAATATGGACCATAAAACTACATCACATACATAATGGAACCATGAAAACATCATGATGATTATTCAAAAGTACATCATGTGCCTAATTTCAATATTCGAAATGATGATTTAATCACCATATCATGGTACTTGAAAACACTACAACTAGCTATAAAATGATAAACCATAAACAAAAGATAGTGAAATAAAAGGTTACCACATATTGCCTTGACAATGTCATGTTTAATTAAGTCCCAACCCATCACCATAGGTCACTTATGCACATCATAAACATAAAACATAACCTTTAAATGTCATAAAATCAAAGCCTAAGTATCATACCACCACAAAATTTACAAATATGGCAATTATTGAATATTTTCAATTTGCTAATGGAACAAGTTGGATCCTAGTACTTTGAGCATCCCATGATGCAATATTAAATTGAATGTTGTTGTTGCAAAAATTGAACATTCAAATGAAGGACACTTACCACATACCATGCCATTACACCTCTTAAATTAATTATGACCCATGAAAGACACATTTTTAGGAACTTTGTATTCCATTTTATCTTAAGTGTGGCAAAGGGATTGAAGGTTCATGTCACTAAAACCCCTTGGTTCTTAGGTGCATAAGTTATACCACATGAGTAGCACAATTCAATCTCATAGTAGATAGTGACATTCATCCTTCGACATATTATTGCAATAAGAATAAATTAAATTCTTGACTATTACCCTAGGCTTTTTCAAATTGTTCAACATCTTAAAAGACAGTCTAGATAACACTATTGATATAATTTTCCTAGTTAAAAAAAAAATGTGTCTTCACCAAATGCAAATTTACAAAGTCAATAATTTGTAGATAGAATAAAAAGACAATCACATAATGAAGGTTTAAAAAATGAAGACATAGGAATGAAAATTTTACCACAGTGGATAGGAAGTGGAATCACAACATTGATTGAAAATTGCCTCCCAAACTCCCCCAAGCTCCCATGCTTGCAATATTGGAGAAAATTTCAACATATTTGATGCATCAAAATTTATGCAGGCCCCATGTATTGAAATATGCACCATGGAAGGATCATTTGCATATAACCCAAAGCATGACCTTGAATGTCTCTGAACCCCTGAAGCTCAGAGATATGTAACAACACATATATTCACACAACTTCGTATGACAATTTAAATTTCTCATTTGATTACACATCCTATTCAAGTTATGCATAAACTATAAATTTACATACATGTATATTTAATGGACCTCAATTGCATGGACTATCTAATGGAAATGACATACTATGTTTTCAAGTATAAACATGTGTATTTGTAATACACGGACATGCAAAACATGTGTTGGGTTCTATACATAATGGACTTCAAGTGTACAAACTATCTAATGGAGATGACATCTCATACTTTCAAGTACAAACATTATATTTGTACTATATGGACATATATAGCATGTACATGGTCATATACATAATGGACCTCAATTGTAAAGATTATCTAATGGATATGACATACAACACTTTCAAGTCCATACTTGTATATTTGTAATACTTGGGCATACATAATTTTTGACAACACAAGATACTTTTAGCAATATGGACCACAAAACTACATCACATACATAATGGAGTCATGCAAAGTAATGACATTCGTCATTTTGCACTTTAAAATTCGTGAATTTACGTGGTAAAGCACCTTGTCAAAACATTCGGCATTCGTTAAAATTCGTGCTTCTTTGGGCTTCCATAACATTCCCGCACCAAGAATGTCATAACTATGGAGTCATGAAAACATCAGGATGTTTATTCAAAAGTACATCATGTGCCCGATTTCAATAATCAAAATGATGATTTAATCACCATATCATGGTACTTGAAAACATTACAATTAGCCAAAAAATGATAAACCATAAACAAAAGATAGTGAAATAAAAGGTTACCACATATTGCCTTGATGCTATCATGTTTGATTAAGTCCCAACCCATCACCATAGGTCACCTCTACACACCATAAATAGAAACCATAACCTTTAAATGTCATAAAATCAAAGCCTAAGTATCATAGCACCACAAAATCACAAATATGACAACTATTGAATACTTTCAATTTGCTAATGGAACAAGTTGGATCCTAGTATTTTGAGCTTCCCATGATGCAATATTAAATTGAATGTTGTTGTTGCAGTAATTGAACATTCAAATGAATGACACTTACCACATACCACGCCATTGCACCTTTTAAATTAACCAAGATACATGAAAGACACATTTTTAGGAGCTCTATATTCCATTTTATTTCAAGTGTTAACATGAATTGGATTTACTTGCCACACAAGAAATATAGATGCCATGTGCAAATAAAATGGCAAGGGGATTGGAGGTTCAACTCACAAAAACCCCTTGGTTTTTTAAGTGGATAAGTTATACCACCTAAGTAGCATAATTCAATACCCTAATAGACATTCATCCTTTTAAACTTCTATCTTGATAGGGTAGTATTCTAATTGATGAGGATGGATGGGGCGACAATTCATAAAAGATAGAATTTTTGTTTTTCATAATAATGCAGTTCAGGGACAAATGAAACTCTTGGTTACTACCCTAGATTTTTTTGAGTTGTTCAACATTTTGAAAAAAATCTATATAGCATAGTCAATCTAGCTTCCTAGGTTTTTTTTTTTTAAATTATTTTTTCACAAAATGCAAATTTACAAAGCTAGTGATTTGTAGATCAAGAACATAAAGACATTTATAAAATGAAGGTTTCCCAAACAAAGACACATGAATGAGAAATTTTACCATAGTGGATATGAAGTGGAATCATAACGTTGATTGAAAATTGCCTCCCAAACTCCCCTAAGTTCCCATGCTTGCAATATTGGAAAACAATTCAACATATTTGATGCATCAAAGTTAATTTGGCTTCGTGTACTAAAAGATTCACCATGGAAGGATCATTTGCATATAACCCAAACATTGAACTTGAATATCTTAGACCCTTGGAATAGAGATCTTGAACAACACATATATTCACACAATTCACATGACAATTTCAATTTTTTCATTTGACTACACTTCCTAATCAAGTATATGCATAAACTATAAATTTAATATTGTTCTTCCAACCATGTTCTTATCCCCAATTAACTAGATTTTGGTCAATTGCCTTAACCCCACCTTCACAAATTCAATCTAAAAATTCATCCACCTTCACTCATGCATGGCTTCTCAAACCAAAAAGAATGATTTAAAAACAAGTACACATGTGCTATCTTACTATTAATTGTTGAGTTCTAATCAATGTGAGCATCTATATGGTGTTGATCAATGTCAAAAAAAATCTAAATGTATGGTTCTTCTACTTTCGCTTTTGTTGAACTTGCTCTTTTAGATGTTTATTTTGTTGTTCAAGACACAAAACAAGAGCACAAAATTTGCTATGAAGCCATTCCCCATTGTTATCTACTAGTTTTTTCCAAGCTTTGTTATAAACACACAAGTTTTGAAATAATTCATTTCACATTGTCCATGGTGCAACTTTTCGTACATGGGGCCAAATGATCTTCAAAATAAATCATCAAGTAGAACTTTAGAGTATTGTCCCATTTCAAGCTATTGGGCATTCCTTGATTTGGCATGTATTTGTTCTGCAATTGTCAATCAATGCACACACCATATACATGAATATAAATAACAAGTTTTGTAAGTAAGAAAATGTGAGATAGACATGTCTATACTAAGGGCATTTTTGGAGGTGCTTGGTATGTGATCTTGCATATTAAAATTGGATGAAGAAAGTCCAAATTTTGTTGGTTTGGCTCAAGAATATGGTTTTGGCTCCGCATAATTGTGCTACTTGCCATGGTTGGTAAAAGGCATAGCAACACTATGCACTTGCTGAAAAGAATGTGATAAATATGATTTGATTGTTGCTCAATGTTTTTGTTTGGCCAATCATAATGATTCATCTAGGTAGTTTGTTGTTAGTAATCCCCAACCTATTTATTATCCCAATTTCAATTTTATGGGTGGGGTTGCAAAAGAGTGGATGTGAAAAATATTCTCATATGGTTACATACTAAACATTGCTAAAGATGCTCTAACATGTACAAGAAGTCAACGAAATTTTTCCCAATTGGTACAAATTTAAATAATTGTTCAACATATTTAAAACTCAAGCAAGCTACATCAAATTTCTATTAAAGCTTCTTCATGTCTAGTAAGGTAATATGAAAAAGGAATACTTTTTCTTTCTACATAGTAACGTTTAGTTTCTGAGTATAATTGCAAATTCCATATCTTGAGCTTTACAAAACTAGAAACCAAAATTGAAAATTTTGGCCTAATCTTTTTCTTAGGTTCTAGAATTTTTAAAAAAACCATTTGACATATATTACCTAAAAATTGATTAGTAGAGTATGTGTGCACATATGTCAATCACCATTTCCGATCTTAAAACCCCATGCCTTGTCCTATACCTCCAACCTTTCTTGAGAGAAAATCAACATGTGTTAATAAAATGAATAAATAGTTCTAAAATGCTTGGAAAAATTGGTGGTAGATTTTGTTATATTTTTTGACAAATGACAAGCTACCGGGGTAGTTAATCCACAACATGTAGTCTCTTTGTCTATTTTTTTAGTTTAAAATTACCATTGAAAAGTTGTGCTTAATGTTTGGTGGTATTCTTAAGGTGAAAATGAAACTAAGAGCTATATGAACTAAAGATGTGAACTTTAGTCTTGTACAAATTAGGTTTGTTGGCACACCTATGATCTTCATGGTGAATGTGTTTGCATAACTAGGTAATCCAAGTAATGGCCAAATGGCCAATGTGGGTGTTTGGTACATCAAGTTGTTAGGGCTATAGTATTGTCCTACATCTATTATGTGAAATTGTATTGGAATCAATCTTACAGTTTCCCTATAGTGAAGAGTTTAAATGATCAATTTAGTTGGCATTATACAACCAAATGTGTGAGTTCAATGTGTCACAAGCAAAGGGACATTTAATCCAATTGCTGATAACAAGCTCCAACTTTGGGTTTGTGGAGGTCATGTGGGTTTGTAAATAGAATGTACCTTAATGTGATATGTTCTAAATACTATTGGTGATGAAGATGATTGTTTAATGTACTTTGTGAACAAACATTTTGGTCATGCATTTAGGAAACTGATTTGATTACATTAATCCTTGTCACATTACTTTTAGAGTGTTTGGAGATTTCTCTCCAATATTAAGTTGTATCCATGAATTGTTGGTGTTTGTGAAGGTAATCTTTTTTCAAGTTGATAAGTTTAGATTTGGCACACTATATTGGAATGGATTGCATTCTTTTCTTTTTTGAATCAAACATAACTTGTCTTCTCAAGGTGAGAAATCATTTTGAGACTCCCTTGTGATCTAAGTAATGTTACATCTATTTTTGAATTCTAACCTCAAGAAGACAAGTTGTGTTTGATTTAGGTTCTAAACATTATTTTAAATTCTTCATCAAGCTTCATTGATTCAAATAGAAATTGACTTCCTTTGAAGGTCAAAGAGTCATATTTGAAGAAGATGAAATAAAGGTACAAATCCTCTAGGATCTATGTTCTTTGTGTCTCTTAGGGTTTACACAAGTTCTTTTCTAAAAAATTCAGAGTTGTAATTTCTTAAAATTGATGATTATCTAGATTTTGTTGCTTTTAAGTGGTGAGTTTTAAATGCATAATGTTGGACATTGGTCCATTAGATTATATCTTGAAACCTTAACAAGCAATTTGGGTACAAAATCCCTTTGTATGCTTGGGTTACTTGTGTTATGGATGAGTTATGGATCTTTCTTTTCTTCCCAAATGTCTATTTACAAAGCCTATAGGTTTAGGGTCATGTATTTTTTTGTATACTCAAACTCATTGTTTTGTAGCTTATATGCACATGGTTAGTGATTTCTTATGGTCAATTCAAATGTGTTAATGTCTCTGTATATATCTACTAATGATTTTTTGATACACTAAATTTGTGTTAACTATTGTAATGGGATGCCTACGGGATTAAAAACAATGCCACTCAAAGGGAGGCCCAAAGATTGGCAAAAGGTGCCCTACAAAAGGAAAAAGAAAGGTAAAAATATGTAACATATTTTCAACTTTTGGACAAAAGTATTAACATACTATTGGTTGTGGGTGTCTATTCTTTATGCAATGGACTTTTACATAATAGCAAAAAATAGCTTGTTGGGTATATATTTGAAGTAATGTACATGAGTTAATGTGTTTGATAAGTTGTGTAATTGTTCACATTGAATATTTGAATGTAGATTTAGTTTAACAAATGAGTTTCAATTGTTTTATAGGCATGATTATCAATCATAACATAAGCGTTGATCATCAATTGGACATTGAAGAGCACAACAATAGTAAGTAAATGCATATGACAAAAACTTACTCCTTGACATTGGTGTAGCCCATGAATTTGGTTTACAACTAGATTATGGTCTAATCAATCTAATTGGAAAATAGAGACCTGCAAGGTGGAGAAAATGTTTAAAAGTTGCATAATTGATGTTAAGGCAATTGGGGAGCCTTGAACATAATCTAATAGAGGAGGAAAAAAGATATGCCTTTTGGAGACTACCAGATCATCATGAAGTGGGAGATCTTTTGCCAGATTATGTTAGGAATGGGAAGTTGTTTGAAGTTGACACGAGGATGTTGGAAAATATGAGGCTTGCATATAACACTTTGGTAGGTACAAGACAAAACCAACATTTGACATTCAAAAATGTCTTATTGTCATTTGTGGTATCTAACAATGTCTTTAACAAAAGCTACATTGCAAGGAGCCTTGGTGCTTCAAGATACTTTGTTAAAAATGTAGTGGTTAGGAAAACTCATGTTGATCAAAGCGAGGAAAATTTCTAGGGGGGATGCCTTGGATAAGACGGTGTGACACATTGAATGAAGAAAAAAAATCATTGATATTAAATTGGTGGGAAACAACAACAACTATTTCACCAAATACAAAAGATGTGAAGAGGAGGCAAATTGTAGTCAACACCATTGAAAATCCTCCAACTCATTACTTGCAAGAGTCACAAGTAAAAGCTTACCAACTCTCCATATAATTCAACCTAGAATAGTCTTTATGGTTTATTCATCATGTAATCAAGTAAAGGATTTGGTTGTTAGTTGTAATCATGTGAATTTTTCTTCAGTAGTGAACATTTTTTACACCAATGACTACTTGCAGTTTGTTTAGAAATATGCTTGTTGCATTTACTTAGGTACATGTCACATCTTTGAATTTCTACCATTAATTAACATTTTACTTGTTATTTATAGTTATTTAATCAAAATTGTTGGTGATCATTTTGTTACTTGTGAGTTTGGTGCTTTTTTTGACATTCTACTTGCTTGAACTTGAACAAATGTGATGGTTGATATTATTGAATACTTGTTGTCATTAATCTCCTTAAATTGTACTTTCTAAACTATCTATTGGATGTACTATGTACTAACCCCTAGTTGCTAAGTACTTGTTTTATTAGTGCATTAAATCCAATCTACTTTTGGGTTTGTTGTTCTACTTCACTTGCACAACATCTACTAGATGGAAATAGGTTGGTCTACTTGTCTACTTGTATGTTTGATATGTCATGGTCTTACCTAATGGGATATTTGCTTATGTTTTAACACAATGAACTTTCTCTAGTTTTATGGTCAACAATATTTGTAGTTAGTTTAAGAACTCACTTGTTCTACTTGCCTTACTTGTTACTTGTCAATTTTGTAATATATCTCATTAGGGTTTACTTAAAGAAGGATGGACCTAATGGTTTTAAAATTAGTGATACTTGCCATTAGTTTAGGTTTTTTGTTCTACTAGATCTATATTATGTCCCTACTTATTACATGTTAATTTTAACTAGATTTTGCACTTTTGGAAGGAGGGCCATATTGGTTTTATAATTGATGGCACTTGCCATTAGTTAAAAGTTTCACTTGTTATACTAGACATGTGTTATGTCCCTATTTATTGAGTGCTAATTTTTATTAAATCTTATTTTCATTTACAATATAAGGAAGGATTACTTTAATAGTTTTATAAGTATTGACATTTGGGCTTCATGTATTTTACTAGATACAATATTTCCCTATATAATGTTTTTTAATGTTTTATTAAATCTCATTAACATGTATTTAGGGGAAGGATTTGGTCCTACTAGTTTTATAACTTTATTGGAATGTGTGTGCAAATTTTGTTATACTTGTACATTAAACATCAATTGAACTAAGTTGACACAAACATTTCAAGTATACTTGTTTTTCTACTCTTATGGTTGATGTTTGTGGTATTCAATTTGGGTATATTATAAATTTCTAATTTTGTTTTGTTGTTGGGCATTTCAGTTGGACTTTTTCACTTGTTTTGTTAGAGAACATCCAAGCTACAACGTTGGACTTTGAACATTTGAAAAGCTAAGCCCTTTTATGTGCAAAGATTAAGAGAGTGCAATACATGTACCTGTAAATACCATATTGAAATGGTTGAATTGTTGCAAGGCTTCAACAACACGAAAATGTTGTTTTTACCAACTATGGTTTTTCCATGTTATGCCTCCAATACAAGGAGACAACTATCCATGTGTTCTTTGAGTACCTGAGGCTTAAGATACAAAATATTTTAGTTCATAATTATGTTGCTTGATTCCAGGATGAACAATATATAGTTTGTATATCAACATTTCCACAAGATTTGATCTAGTTGGTGGTGGATTTTGTAGAAAATTCTACCTTCCAAGAGTTTGATGAAATCCAAGAAATGCATTGGCATTCTTTTTAGATTTCAATTTTGGTGCACATATGTTATATATGGAATCCAAATTTTGTTGCAAATCTTGATTGTGGTGAAAAAATGTTGTTGATTGAGTATTACTATTATATTTTAGATGATAATGAACATGACACCTTATTTGTTCAACATTGTTTTCAGTTCCATTGGTCACACCTCACTATAGGCGGATTATATCCTAATGAGCATCTTGTTTGGTCCAATGGATGCGCAATGCAATTCAAGTCAAGACATGCTTGTACCATGTTGTACGATGCTTTATTTTGAACCCAAATCTTCCTAAATTCTTATGATTAAATGTTTAAAAAATTGTTATCTATTTTGTTTTACATGATTAGTTAACTCAAATGATACTAATCAATTAAAAAATCAAATTTTAGATTGGTTTCGTGTACATTAGAATGCTTCAATGTCGATTTCATTATATGCCTTGTTGATTTCTTGCATATTAGTATTTGGGTACGAATATTTGAAATTTTTGCAAACCTATGCTAGTTTGTTGCCATCATTTGCAGCTTTATCATGACAGGTATCAATAGAAAACTAGAATCTAAAACTTGTTGCATGGTTTGGTCCTTTTTTTGGATCAAGCCATGGGAAGGGGGTACATGATGGGGCTAGTGCAGTGTTGAAGTAAGAAATTTGTAAGGAGCAATTGGTTATGAACTCATGTAGGCTACAAAATGCAATTGACATTGTCACTTTTTGTCAAAGGCATCAATAAGAAGAGCATGCTACTTACCCAAATGTAAGAGCAAAAATCCATTTGGTGAAGCCTCAAGATGTGGATCACAAGCCCAATTGGGATTGTAAGAAAATTGAAAGACCTTGATCCATTCATTCAATTTCTTCTGTTTGAGATACAAATGTGACATTATTGAGTATGTTTGATCTTGCATGTTTTTGTTAGTGGAGGTAGGCCTGAGGCCTCAAAACGGAATCTGAATTTTCAGAGCGCCACATGGCATCATTCAAAACACCTTCAAAGTAAAGATATTTTTCACAGTCCATAATTATTTTCTCATTCTTTTAATTGTTCATGTTGTCATTGCTGTAGGTGAATGGAAGGAACATGGGTTTGTTGTTCAAGCTGGCTGAAGAATGGCTTACAAAGGCACAAATTGAGTTGAAGCATACTCTTACATTGGCAGTTGTGAAAGAGTTGTTCACAGAAGATGCCATGAAGCTTGTTTGGGTTTTTAGATAAAAGAGTTTTAGAGGATTGAGGCTCTCTGAATATTCTCTTAAAACTTTTTCACTAGTTAAAGGATTTTGCCTTTTATCCCAGTACAGCTTCTCATGAA